>ERZ724522.10-NODE-10-length-124139-cov-66.747880_pt1 | contig 124139 bp, 195 predicted proteins | sample MGYA00376055_ERZ724522 | MGnify/ENA primary metagenome ERZ724522 (study PRJEB28724, sample SAMN07190884) | wastewater metagenome | isolation source: effluent of sewage treatment plant in Hong Hong | place: Hong Kong | collected 2016-03-17 ... | reverse complement strand
GCCTCCGTTCAGACATGCACGCCTCCTCCACCACCCGCACCGCCTCACGCAGCGGAATCATCGGCTCCCCCGCAGCCGATTGGAGCGCACAGCCGATGGCGGCGAGGCCCGTATTGAGCATGTGCTCTTGCCACATATGGAGTTCGATGTCTATTGAGAACGGATACGTGTTGCTTCTGATGCAGAAGATTGAGTCACTACCTCCGTCCTCAATCCGCCACTTGTCCCCCAGTTCTCTCTCTAGCGCCTTCCTGATCTGCTCAATCTCCATCGGTGGCTCCTTCCCACGCAGCACGGATGGCGGCTATGACATCTGTGCGTGCCACTTGTATCTTTGATCGTTTCGTTACCGGGTTGTAGCAAAATGCTTCGTCCACCGCCGCAATGACCGCATCGAGCAGGTTGGCGGGGACGATTTGCAGCCCTGCGGATTCAATCCAACTGATCGCGTCCCATGCAATCGAGAACTGATCCACGGAGCCAGAGCCTTCGTCAATTGCCCGATTGATTGCATCTACAGCCCGTTCCCTACTGCTCATCCTCACCCTCCCCATTTCCGCGATCCCATCAGGAACCCGACGCAGAATGTCACCATAACGACAAGAAACATCCAGTCCATCACTCCACCTCCGTTTGCGCGTCCTGCGTGCTGGCGGCGAGTTGGGCTTGGCGCTGTGATCGCTGGATGATGAACTTGGCGCGAAGAGGAGTGCTTTTGGCGATGACCCTCTCCGCATCGCGAATCTGGCGCGTATACATGAATATCGTCTGATCCAATTCCTCAATCCTCCTCCGCAACTCTTCGGAACTTATCGTCGCCTCACTCACCATCAACCCCCGATCCGTGCGGCCAAGGGAGTTGGCAGATTTCGTCCTTGATGCGCTCCCGCGAAGTACGTCGGTCGTTGTCGTCGCGATCCCACTTGTGCCATCCGCGCTCAACCGCTTCAACACAATCGGCCAACGTCACCTGCTGGTCGCGCAGGGCGAGGCGGCGGAGGAGTTCGGCCTTGTGTGACTCCCATCGCACCTTCGCCTCAGCGTTGGCCAATAGTCCGCTGGATGGATCATACGCATCGGCGAACGCGACACAGCAATCGTCCACCAACGCCTCATCCGTCATCTGGCTAACGTCCATGTCACTCACCCTCCCCACGATCCGGGCGGTCGGTCGGGGTGGCGAGAGACGCCATCTGGTTGATGCGATACGCAATTGCTTTGGCTTGCAGGGGATCGAGAACAAGCATCAAGTACCCCTCCTCATTAGGGTCGCCAACCGAAAACGTGACGTTGCATCCTTCAATGCCAACTTGCCATTTGACGTTCTCGCGCCGCACAAACTCAACTGTCCTCATCACTCGCTCCTCTCGCTGTCGGCTGGCCGGGTGGATCGTTCGGCGGCAAGGTCATTGCCAAACTTCACAAACGTCCACGGTGCAAGGTGCGCCTTCTTCCCGCTCGGCCACTGAACCAGTAATTGAACGCCCCATACCGAGTGGCGCCTGATTTCGTAGACCGTGATTCCAGTTTGCTTTTCTGCGACCTTGATTGCAGCATCGCATGATCGACAAAGGATTCCGTAACACGGGCTATCGCACCATTCGCACTCTCTTGCTCCATCTGGCAGACTCACCCTCCCGCTCCCCTCTCGCTGTCGGCTGGCCGGATTGGTGTAATCGTCACTTCGAGTTCCCCCTGGTCAATCTTGTGTTCCCGCCACCCAATCTGCGTCAGGCCGATACGGGTGACGATGTTCGTGTTGTCGTCCTCGATAACCCCGGCTGCTACCAGTCCGTCCATCGCTGGTTTCAATGTCACGATGCGATCACTCCTGCGACCTCCCGGCCTCGGCGGCGGCATCAGCGAGGTGATCGATTTTGACTTTCAACATGCGCCACCAACCATCGAGATTGTGTCCCGCGCTCTTCGCCGTTTCATAGTTGTGCGCAGCCATCGCAACTAACGTAATCGCTTCGTCGATCACACTCGGAAACTCCGGCGCGGGTGGCTCGGGGTCGGGGAGCAGGATGATGGGCGATGTGACAGGTATCCCGTAATCCCATTCACTCGCCACATGCGCCGGGAACCCGGCCAGCGATGGATCGGCGGCAATAGCACGCAGGGCAACCTCGGCCCAATGACGGTACGCGTTTCCGTATGCGTCTGGGAACTCGCTGGACATCGCCTCAGCCAGCCGCGTCACTGTCTCGTCGGGGTTGGGGGTTTGATTGGTTGTCACAGTAGTCCCTTTCTAATCGCGTCCGACAGGGCGGACAGTGCATCGCGCAACGGTTGTGCCTCGACGCGGAGAGCGGCGGCGGGTTTTGCGCCATCAAATCGCCGTTCGATCTCTTTGGCCGCGTGTTCCGGGTTCCACGGCTTGCAGAGCTCGATCAGCATCTTGTGGTTCTCGACCTGCCTTTCCCGCGTTACCTCGATCACCTCACTCATGCGTCACCTCATCCGGCGCGGCGTGCCCAGTGTCTCCCAACAGGCGGGAGAGGGCTGCGAGGGCAGGGGCCATGATGTGGTAATTCCGTGGCGTCATCGGGCGATCAAACGACAGGAACTCCTCCTGATTGGGATTCCAGTCAATCGGGCATTCCCACGTGATACTCAGGGCAGGAAAGATCATGCCATTTACACCGTCGGGTGGACTTGTGAATCTCGTTTTCCAAGCTCCATCAAACCGCTTCCAACCAAGTGGCTCCAACACCGCCCACACCGCATCCGCATCCACCGGGGCGCTCATGGGCGGGGTGCCTTCGGGGTGATGTCGAACTCGGCGAGTAGAGCCTCGGCTTGGTGTATGAACAACGTCTTCTGGTAGTCCGACGCGCCTTCCCACAGGCAGGGCTTCACTGACTCGTACATGATCCTCCCCAACACACTCGGCAACGTCGGTTCCGGCGGCTGCGGGTCGGGGTCCTCGATTGCCCAACCCGCTTCGACCAGATAGTCAACTGCGTCATCGCCAAATACCCGCACGGGGTAGCCCGTAGAGGCATCGACCTCACGGCAAGCCATAAGCTCACTCCGCGTGGGCAATCGGCCGATTCCGTACTCGCGCAATATGCCGGGGCTTTCGGTGATGAACGTGATGCACTTCTCGGCGATGTGCGGCTCCCACGTGAGCGGCATATCCTGACTACCAGTCGGACGTAGCGCCTCCGCCAACGCGGCGACGGCTTGGTTCTGGTCGGTCATGGTTGGGTCCTTTCGGCGGATGTATGGACGAACAGGGTCTCGCCCTGTTTTGTTCGGATCGTGATGCGTGTTCCGGGGTTTGGGCCGAGGGCAATCAGGGTGTTGGCGTATTCCCGTGCTTTACGCAGGCTGGTGAACTTGTGGAACCAAGACGGTCCTACGGTTGCCTGAACGGCGACCTCATGCGTCATTCGTGCCATCACCCTACACCCCCACATAGCAAAGAAGAGAGAAATGATGAACCCGAAAAAGGATATGATGATCATCTAATCTCCTTGAATAATTTCTTCACCTGAAAAATGATTTGAGACAAGTCGGACCCATCAATATCTGAGTCTTCAAGTATTCCATAAATTCTCTGTTCGACACTTGGAATAAGTCCCAGTCTTTGCATTAATTCCATACCGGAAATGTCGGCACGTTGTCCGGATCCCGGGTAATGGACCTGTGTTTCGTCAACATCAGTTAAATAATGAATGTAGTAATAAAAAAGATTAATTGTTGAGAGGCTCTTTACATACTCAGGAACGTCTCGCAAGTTCGTCGGACCATTCACAGCGTTCTACCTTCTCTGATTTCACCCATGAAGTAAATCGTGAATATCTATTTATCCATTGTACTAAGATTTTAGTTTCAGATGTATAGATAATTCTTCCGTATCGAAATTCACCTTTATATTTTTGTTTGATGTGTACGCCACCTTCAAGTGGTGATTGATACTTATCGTATGCTGTCATCGATCTCTACCTTGAGGCCGGCTGCTTTTAGATTGGCTATAAGTGTTTCGGCTTGTTCGTCTAAGTAAAGACGTGTGTGCTTGTCGATTTTGGAATGTGGTAAAAGAAACGTCTCAAGAAGTACTTCCTTAAGACGTTCGCGAACTGTTATTTCCATGTAGGTTGTACTTACGTCAGGCATTAGGAGAATTCCTCCGGAAAGATTAATTTGCGAACGTTATCGTGCATTCGGGTTTTCGATGCCCAGTTCTCTTCTTTGTCTTGTCCGTCCAACATAAGAGTGCAGTCAAACATAGCATCCTCAATAATTTTGTAAATAGCCTGATATAACTCTTCACGAGTCATTCTAGTCACTTCAAGTGTCTCTTCCATACCAGCTTTCTCCTGGTGGTTCCTCCAACATATCAGCGAGTTCTCGTAAGAATCGAATACTGTCTATGTGTTTGAGATTATTGATACTAATCTCAAATCTACCTAACCGTTCTCGACAATAAACATGATTATGACAATCATGAGACATGGATCTAATTTCATTATGAAAGTAATTAAATCCATATGGCTGTAGTCGCTTGGCTAGTTCGTCCGGGGATATCGAGACCCCTTTAGTTTTCACACTATGTCATCCAGAATATTTTTAATCTGATCGAGAATGATTTCTGCGGCTCCCTGATCTTGATCAAGAAGTCTTTGTCCGTATTCGCGAATTTTTTTGATGATCACAGCATTGCCATCAACAACAAAGATTGGAAAATTGTTCCCGTAGTATTCTTTGACATCTTCGTGAGTCATGACTTCAATACTGAGCATTTCGGGATTCGAGAGAATGGTGTCACGAATTTGCAATGCTTCTTCGAGAGTAGCGTTTGGGTAGAATTTATTCAGGGTCTCTTGAAGTTTTCTGTGATCGTTCATTCTTTACTTTCTCCGCTCGTTTACGGAATTGTTCAGACAGAAGAAACATGAATTTACCAGTCGGACCGCGTTGGCCTTTGCGCTTTCTTTCTCGCTTTTTATCCCTTCTCTCGTTGCGATTGTTTTCGCTCACAATTTGGGCACCTTATTCCTTCTTTATATATTGGCTCACTACTGGAATTGTAGTTTCCACTTGTATACCCGCTCAAGATTGAACAGATTTTCCAGCCCATTGGAAGAGATGGATACCGAAGACTGTAATTTGATCCTCGACCATCAGGTATTGTGTGGTTCTCTGTCAGATTACATTCATCACATATCAGGGAAACAGTGACATATCGCTGAATAGGCATTAAAGAATATCTTCCATGGCGAATGTGTCAAATACTGTAGGTAGATATGTTGATGCAGCATAGAGTTCTTCATTACGGTAACGATTTATAATCGTTATATGTTCGGTGGAAATATTATATTTTAAAATAAACTTTGATTTTCGATCAATTTGCGTCCGGAATTCAACAGCGAAAGATATCGGCAAACTGTATCCATTTGGAACTGCGAATGTAATAAAATGTTCTTCCGGATAGTCTTCGATAATGGGATATGCTTGATTGGCGTCAAACTGTACCCATTTCCATGCATAATACCAGCAATGATTGTTCTGTATGATGGGTACATCAAATTCTCTACGGATGTACTGGAGTGCTTTCCACTGGCCCTCCAATGTTCGGCCACCCGGCTTCGTAGGCTCGGATGCAAAGAGATCCGATACAGTTGTCGTAATGGTCAAAGATTTCTCCGTTTCTAACAGCCATGATTTGTTTTCCATGCTGGAAAATCTGTACCATCTCATCCGTTTCTCCGCTGTAGGAGAAGCCATAATGTATTTGACACTTTGCCATATAGTGCCAGTAACTATCACAGCAAATATCTTCATATTGATGGATACAGGTTCCATCCGCAGTATACTTAAACGTCATTTTCTTCCCACAGTCGCTTGATCTTCATAAACTCTTTGTTCTTGATCGCCTGTGCTTTTTGCCATTCTTGGTGATACGCCACCCAGTCATCTAGGGAAAACCATTGTGGTTTACTATCATATCGTGATTGAGAGTAACAGGGCCATTCATTGAGAACTTCAGCTATGTGCATAATCCCTGGGTAATTCTCTCGATTTATCCAGATACTATGCTCGTTATCGACGATCCACCCAGCAGCCCAAATTGACTCTGAAACATCACTCATTGCTTGATAAAGATGATTTCGCCAAGTATATTTTTCCTCATCACTTAGTGGGAACATCTCAGTTTTTAGAATGCTAAGAAGATCTCGCCAATCTTTATTGTGTTCAGCATATCGTCCACTAATTGTCAATACTTGGCCAGTGACATTGATTTGGGGCGAACTTGGGTTATCGGAAGAACACAAGAATCCATTTTTATCAAACCAGCCACGTTTTTTAAGACGTTGGATCACTTTGTTCATTTGGTATCTCCATGAAAAATCCCGTACTTTCTTGACCATCAAAACTGAGATCAATATTACGGAGATCACTACGAGAAATATAATAAAGAAGTCTTTCAAGCATTTCCAAACGATACTTATGATTGGTACTCGGTCCTTTAAACCCAATCATTAATTCAGTAAATGGTACAGGTTCTCCATTTTTTACGGGTTGTAGTTTAATTGTTGCCCAACAATCTCTTTCATGTTCCCAACAAGTTCCATTCATTTCAAGTTCACTAAGTTCAGATAATTGAAAGCGGGTAAGGTTGTATTTCCAGAAAAGATCTTTGTCATTGATCCTTTCATTTTCTGGCTGACTCATCGCTCTCCTGCCTGAATTCTCCGGAATGCCTCAACATTTCCTTGACAATCATGAACTGGATTATGATCGTGAGGAGTAACACGAAGACGTTTCCATCTTTGTGTATTAGTAAAGTCTCCAGTCAGACCGGCATAATAGTCACTGATTCTACGTGCAGAATGGCCAAATGGGTTGCGTTTTTCTACTGGAATTGTATCAGGAATGTATTGATGAAATCCGTCATTTATCCACTGAAAATCATAAGCAGGATTGTCGGAAATCATAATCGCTCGATTGGGTGAGTGTTCCTGGATCCAGTTCCAACAATTCCGGAAAACAATGTCTGGCGGAGTAATCAGATCACCCATCAGGGCGGTGGCCGGATTATCAGGATTTGGTCGACGTTCATAGATAACGCCGTGAAAGGATTGGCCAGTTTTATAGTGAATGATGCCGAATTCTGTCAGTGTACCTGTAGAAAGAGAGGGTCCACAAGCCTCACAGTCTACAAAAAACCATGCGCTACTCATTGTTCCATTCCTCCTCAGGAATTGGTACTGCTTTCCATTTTCCAATGACCGTTCCAGTTACCCGGGGAGCGGGGTCCGGAATAACAGTAAAGGGTGCTAACTCTTCGAGAATCTCCCTGATACCCATGGACCCTAGTGATTCAACGATGAGGTCTGCAACTTCATACGGATAATATTCTTTCAATGATACCCTCCACCATTCCTTCTACGTCATAAATGTTGTCTGCCGACTCATATTCTCGAATTGTTTCTTGTAGGGTATCGATAGCGTCATTTAACCGGATCCATCTCCCCGGTTCATTATTAAAATAAGTGTAAGTTAACTTTCGCATTTTTTCTTCCAGTCCACCATCGAGGAGGCTGAACATTTCATAGATTCGATCACTTAAACCACTATTCTCATAACCAAGAACATGGCTCACGTTAGCGTCTTCGCCGCATACACCCTTTTTGTGACCATATAAATAACAAGCGATGGCGATAGAGAAGAATTCTCCGGCTGCATCAAAATAGATTTTATTATTGTCCATCGTTATTCTCCACTATTTTGATTAACGATAGATTCTAGATTATCAAGGGCGTCAATGAGTCTATCAGCTACATTGCTAAATTGGCGTTGTACTAGTTCAATATGGATCAGCGCCATATCGATATCGACATCTCTACGATTTTTTTTAAGCCACTCTATGCAAGAAATGGCTCCTGGATTATTTTGAGACTCTTTATCAATTTTTTCGATTAGTTTGTCTACACCACGATGCGGTTCAAAGTGAATGGGAGAGGCTGATTGAAAACTACCAACGAAACTAAAAGTCTCATGGTTTTCCAGTAGTCTTATATAAATTCTGCAATTCCAAAAATCTGCATGATTTTTAAAAGATCTTATGGGTCCATTGCAATCTATTTTATAATAATATTTTTGTTTCACACGAACCTCTCTTTGGAAATGTTATTTAGTAGTGCTTTAAAGGCCTCTTCAAAATTTTGATCGATAACCGGCTCGATATGCGGAGCACCATCAATGTTTACAATCAGGGCAGACGGTGTGACCAGAACAGTCTCGGTCTCGGCAAAAAGATTATCCCAAACAGCGTTCATGTTGGCTCCTATGAAAGTGATTGTTCCATCAAAATAATTTCGGGATTACGAAAAACTTCGTCCCGCTCTTGTTCAGTATCGCAGATATGTTCCTTCCACTCGCCTTCGGAAAATGCGAAGAGCGCCCAACCATCGTGTTTATATTTCTCGTTAAAGATTCTCTGAAAAATAACCTTATCCCCGATACTATAACACTGGGTTTGTTCGTTCCATTTCCAAATTCCCGTCTTATTTCTTCGAAAAAATCGTGGAATACATTGTTCTAAATAATCTTTCTTCATAAGATCTCATCTAACCTTTCGGCGACTATTAACTCGGGATTACGAAAGTAATTTTCCATTTGTTCTGGAGTAACACGTGCATGTTCTCGGCCTTGTTCGATAATGAAATTTAAGTAGGCAGAGATACCCATGTAGTGTTCATCTGAGTAAAGACGCCAGAGTCGATATTGTTTTTCATTAATAAAAGAATTATTTAGAGGGTCACTTTTTACCCAACATCTTCCGTTATAGCTTTTCCAATGGATCATGCAGATATTCTTTCATAAAAAATGGGGAGAAGGATTTCTCCCTCTCCCCAGATTTCATTCTATCCGAAAATAAGGGTAGACCCTTGTGTTTTCAGTTCATTGAATGATCCAGTTTCGTGACCGTGCTCGCGCAACCAATCACAAAGAATCTTGGAACGAAGTTCACGAGGAACAGTTGTCCCGGATGCGGCCTTCAACTTATGAGCCTGAATATCTTCGCCTGGAGTGAATTCCATCTGACCGCGCTCGTTAACTCGAACAGTCACATAATTACTATTCAAGATTTCCAGACTCATGTCAGTAAAACTGATGTAATCTGCCCGGATAGTAAATCCATTTCGGAGATGAGTTAATTGAGTAGTAGGAGAGATGGTGACCCAAGTTGTACTGGCTGATTTGCGAACAACCTTACCTTCATATGGGACATCATACATTCTATGAATCTGGGCGTCGATCTTGGGAGAATTCTTACCCTTACGCCATTTCAGGTAAGTGGCGTAGCTGACTCCCAGTTCACCGGCCAACAACGTGTCTGACTTCGTAGCGTTGTCTGTAAGATAACGCTCTCGAAGATCCACATCCTCATTGCCCTGGATGGTGGGCTGAGTCACAGCATCACTGATACTGTCGATTTGTTCGCGGTACTGAAGCATTTGGGGACTCCTAATAACTAAGAAATACCATCATGTAGAACTATAACATTATTCCTCAATATCTATATTCCGCCGGCCTCCTTCCAAATCCGCACAAATTCATAATTTGCACGGTCTATATCCCAGTACGTTGCCATCCCAACATCAAAATGCATTATGCGTTTTATTATTGGGAGAGACTCATTAAGAGCATCTCTCCAGTTAAGAATGGCAAATCGGGCCAATGAATAATTGTATGATTTTTGTTCCATCGCAGCGAGTAAAAGAATATAGGAAACATTAAGGTTAACACTGCGAGGATTACGAAATGCATAGTCTCTATAGTAATTACGATTCACTCGAATTTGGGTGAGTTCGATATCATCTTGATAGAGAATTACATGCGTGTCCGTCCATTTTTCGACCAGATCTCGTGTACTTTCGGCCATCTTTCCTGAATAATCGCTTCTACTTGTTCCGCTATATCCTGAAACTCTGCTTGGGGCTTGGTAACCATTGCGTTATCGGGATGATCAATACGTTTTGAGATTAATCCAAGCCACCCGTTGAGATTGGCTGTGATTCTTCCTGCGACATAAATGCCACCAGGAAGGAGTAATCGAGTAATTTCCCGAGAAACCCCCATTTCGTTAAGAGAAACATAGGATTCCCAATCTCGACGGTAACTGAACGCCATGAGTTGGACCATCGCATTGTATTGATCTTCAGTAGCCGACTGATACTCGGGTTTCATAGGTTTGAAACCATCTACCTCAACGCGGGTCATTTCCAGCGTGGGAACATAGAATGTTGGTTCATACCTGGCATACTTTCCAGATTGATCATTGAATCCGAGAAAATCAGTTTCATCGAAGTCAAAATTTACATCTGGCCAGATTTGTTTATTCCCTACCCAGTGAGTTCTGATCTGACGTTGCATCGCGATAGTGGTTTCGACTTCAACTTTAAGGACACACCCCCTTAGAGTTGATGCGTGTCCATACGCCATGAGTTCTTTAATCAGATTTTCATCTCGATCTGTTAGATCTCGATTCTCACTGCGCTTTCCGCCCTTGGTGCGGACGCTTGTTCGTGCGTCTTCGACAACGTCTTTATCATCACCCATATGAGCGATATAGGTAACTTTTTGGTCTGACCTAACCTGTACTTCCAAAACCTGCGGCTCCTCGATTCGTCTGTTCAAGTTCAGCAACAAGTACTGGTTGAACCTGAGTACATGGAACGATAACAAAATTGGCAATACGCTGGTAACGTTTGATCTGAACGGGGTGTGTTGAATGATTGTAGATCTTGACCTTAAGTTCACCTCTATAGTCACTATCAATAATACCAACGTGGGTGGCGAGGGAATGATTAAACCCAAGTCCGGATCGGATAGTAACTAATCCGAAATGACCCTCGGGAATTTCACAGTTAATGCCTGTGGGAATAATTTCAGATGTTAGGCCCAAGATATTAATTGGGGCGGCGGCACAAAGATCGAGGCCGGCTGCTCCCTCACTGTGGTATTCGAGATCCGGCAGATTTGGATCCATTTTGGTGTAGTTCATAGTATCTCCTATGATAAAACGGCATTCCCAACCGTTGATGAGAACGCATAATTAGTCTGCTGGATAACAGACTCAACTGAAGTATGACTGACCCATTCTCCTAAATCTTTCCAAGGGTCAGGAGGGAGACTTAAATAAGCCTCAATTCCCTCAGCACGTAGACGGGCGATTTGTTTGATACCATTCATCTGGCCAGGGCTGACACCATCTTTAATAGGATCATTGTCAAAGGCAAGATAAACAGGCTTCTTTCTGTTCTTGAGCATTTGGACCACATCGGCGTTCATACCCAAGCCGTTACACGCGATACCTGCTTCGCCAGCCTCTATTAAGGGGAGAAGATCAAATACTCCTTCTGTTACCCATGTATTCTTCGTATCTCTCATAAGAGACTCATACCCGAATACCTGTTTCGGGAACGGGGGGTTCAGGTATTTGATTGAATGTTGAATTTCGACAGATCGTGCAACGTAGAATGTAACCTTGCGATTTCGGATTTCCGGAATGATATATCGCCCTCCAAGGCGAAAATCACGTGTGGTTTTTCCGTTGATTCCTAAGGTTTCGAGTGTAGTTTTGTCTCCCTCATATTCCGTGAGAAAATCGTGATATACATCCCAATCTGCAACGCCGATGCCCGCCTTTAGCGGGTTCTTAATGCCTCTATTCATCTGAAGATCACGAACAAGATGTGGTCGTTCTTTGAGATGAAGACAACATTTCTTACAAAAGAGTGTCAGAATATCCTTAAACTCTTCTGTCATTTCGAACGGAGGCTTCTCGACAAATGGGATTTCTTTCATTTGTTTGACTGCTACTTCTGCGAGAAGTATACCTGTTGGATATGGTTCATCTTTGAAATAGATCTCACGCATGATTTCGACACGGTTACCTCCTCGTTGGCATCTAAAGCACCAGAATCTACCGGTGTCAACCATGACAGTAGCAGATGCCATTTTGTCAACATGAAAGGGACATTGAATAGGTGAACCTCTCGGGACGTTCCCATTAAGATAGTCTTCAATTGTGAACATAATTACTCCAATGCTCGGCCAACTTGAACGCATTCATAATCGAGAATACGTTCAAAGAAAAGACAATCGACACAAAGAATAACAAGTTCTTCCAAGATGGAATCCCATACAATAAAACCCTCCTCCTTTTGGCATTTGCAGCATGTTCCGGGAGTAGGGCTTAATCTGACATGTCGGTACATTAGAGAACATCGGCAACCTTTCTCATTTCTATGTCCTTGTCCTCCTGGTGCACCAAACAATCTTCACAGATTTTAATTTCTTTCTTTTCCCAATGGTCATAGACGTTCCATAGACCATTAGATTTCAAAAGACAAACTTCACATTCACCATAGTGGAGAAAAATTCTCGTTGGTGCGTTTGTATATCTGTGGATTGTTGGGTTATTTCCCAAGGCCATTGATTGAAGTTTATCACTTACTGGAGTGCGAAGCCCATCAATGCTTCAGTAGGATTATTAATCAATTCCCAAAATCGTGCATCTCGGGCAGATTGTGATTCAAAATTAATTGTCATCTCATTTGTAAATCGTTCTGATTCGGTATATCGAAAGAGTCCCATAACAATGGCATTGCTTATTCTGACAATATTAATGTAGTAATTGTTATTGACTTTGAAACGGAAGAGACTTTCATCTTGATAAACAATTTCAATTATAGCATGGTCTCCATAAGGAAAGGGATCGGGTCCTTCATGCATTGGTAAATTATCTCCAATCCATTTGTTGTTGGAATTGTTTGTCTTGTTGATTGGTCTCCTGACTCCCCAGGCCAGTCTACATACATTGCGATATTATCTTCTCCCCTTGCATATGAAAGTTGATAAAATTTCCCATCATGAACAAAACACCAACTTGGATATATACAGCGAGAACAATAATCTCCATGTGTTGGAAGATCATTATATGTGAGGGGAATATGAAGTGTCATAGCCACATTTGACCAAGATGCTCCCCAAAGAGCCATAAAGTAACCACCGGCTTCTTCGTAATGCTCCTGCCATGATTTTTGAGCAGTAAGAATAGGGGTATATGAGAAGAGTTCTATTTTTCTTTTATATCGTTTTCGCTTGAAATTCCATGGGTAAAATATAAATTTAGTGATATAGGTAGCACTATCTATGGTCAAACAGTAAAACCCCTCAGGGGTGAGCCATCCATACTCACCCCATTGGAAGATTTCAGAACGAATATACAGACTATCTTTTAAATCTTTAACCTCCTGAGTGTCCTCGAAGTAATTACTGATATTGTGATAGTCGAAAGGAAATTTCATGAGATGGCGTTTGCAAGAAGCGCAATATCGAAATTGTTCAGAATCTGGAGATATGTTTTGAGAGAATCCCAAATGGCGTTACAACCAAACTCTGCAGTATAAACAATCCCAAATTTGTTTTGTTCTTTGACCACGATCTTGCAGGCGTGAATATGAGGTTCGTGATAGTCTTGGCATTCCATGCGAGTCATCTGGTATTCCACTGTATATGTTTTACCTTTACGCTTCCGAACTACTATGGTTGGGATTTCGTGTTGAGACATAAAGGCTCGAATTTCGTCGTCTCGCTCGGTAACAGGGAGGCACCATATTTTGGGATCGTGCTTAAAAAATTTTGATGGACTGTAACTATGATTGCGGTAATAGTTGATCGCCTCCTCTTCAGTATTAAATTCTTCAGTAACGATTTGTGGATCTTGGTATTTTCCAGCATGGAAACGACAATAACGAATTTCGACAGTATTCTGGATTCGTTCGACTTCGTAAAGTCCCCATCTTGTTGGTGTTTGGATTCGCTGGTAATGAATAGGATTAATTACATGAGAATGATCTGGCCAATTAATCTTATTGTTAACTAATTCAGTATTGTCATAAACATATATAGGCATTGTTTATCCTTTAGAATAAAAAGGGAGGGCTTTCGCCCCCCCAGTTTAATAACTATTCTGCGCTTTTCAACCTAGTCCACTTATATTGTGGATTGTCTGGTGGAGTGATTTGATCATTTGTAATGACCCAAAGTGTATCAAATTTGATATTGTTTTGCTGCAACCAATCTTCATTTGGGAAACGCCCATACCCATCTGTGAAATAGATATGAAGGTCAATATCATCTGCGATACCTTCGTCAATCGCTCGTTGGAATGGGGGTTCGAATGTTGTTCCACCATATCCATGACGTTGGAAAGGTTTTTCCACCTCCTTGATGTCTTCCCAATAGTCGACAGTCGCATCGCATTGACAAAGAATACCCTTGGTTTGAGGGAACCCTGCCAAGATTGCGCGGCACTCGTTTACTGCAGCAGCGACTTCCTGATCAGACATTGATCCAGAAGTATCAACACTGATGAGGATGTACCTGATTTTGTAGTCAGGGACAACCCATGGGAGAGGGTCTTCCATTCGTACATCGCCAGGTGTGTAATCCCATAGACCATCTACTGGGCGGAGATAGTTCTGCAGGAGACGCTGCCAAGGAAGCGGTGGGTTTGTTATCTCTTCGATCATTCGAGATAACGCACCCGGGATGGCTCCCTGAACTTTTGATCCTTCTGCATAGACTGCTGCATCATGGATCATATCGGTCACTTCCCGCTTGGAGATTTGATCGGTATTGGTATTTCCATCTTCGTCAGATGGTCTATTATTTTTCCCCCAAGGACCATGGCTGTCAACCATTTGCCCTTTTAAGCGATTACCTTGATTCCCATTCTCGCTTTGTTCTTTGAGAAGTTCCCGGTAAATCTTTTCCCATCCAAGACTGTACCCACTCTTTGGATCTCGGAATCGCTCATCCACCAAGTACGGGGGACTTGGGATGTGGAACCATGGACGACCATCTTGTCGTGCTTCATTCCGTTCTGTTTTGAGTTCTGATCCAATGTCGTTAATGGTCATGTTCACAGCATAATCCATTGCGGCATTGGCTAATTCTGGTTCATACCCAAAGGCACGTTCCAGATGGTAGAACACAAGATGAAGCATTTCATGCAGGAGCACTGATGCAATCATTGCTTCATCATTGTAAAGAATGAATTGGGGCCAGATGTAAAGATGTTTTCCATCGACGGCCATGGTCCTGAACTTCATTCCACCCTTTAGTTGATCGGGTGTCTTGATCCAAATTCGTTTATCCGAGATCTTCGCAGCAATGTATCCCAAGAATGGTTGCATGCGAATAACTTGCAGAATTGAACGTATATATCGACGTTCAATAGTGTTGATCTCTTCCTCAGAGAGATCGGCCCACATACGGTCGTCTTCTTCGATTCTCTTTAGAATATCTTCAAGCGACATTTTTACCTCTTAGGCGTGCAGCATCAACGATCCGTACTTCTGGGTGAATTCAAGAAATTCTTTCGGTGCCCACTTGTAGATCACATCAGCAAGTTTTCCAGCCGGCCGCAACTGTCGCATAGTAGCAATTGCAACTTCATTGCTGAACTTCTTGTCATCTGTCATCAGTTTGACAAACACCGGTGCAGTTTTCTCATCGACCTTGACTACCATCTGGGTGCCAAGAATCATGAGAAGATCAGTCCGGTCCTTCCTTGGCCAATTGTGCACTTCTTCACCACGGAGAACACGATCCACATTTGGAATGTCCTTGTAGTGGGCGATAAAACTAAAGAACTCTTGGCAACAAGCAGAACCAACTCGGGCAGCGATGGCGGCCTTGAGGAGATCCTCATCGAGTGGATTGCGCTCATTGGTATAGAGAATGTCACTGACAAAGGTCCAGTTCCGGGGAGTCGGGAATGGATCCATCGCGGACCGCTTGTTCAGATCTTGAGGAGCGAACTTGGCATTAAAACGCTGCAGGTAAGCGATAACAATTGGGTGAATGCGAGAAACATTCTCACCACCGATTCGCTTAGTCTGGAAAGCGTAGTTCTGCAGCCAACCACCGAAGTGTGGAACAACTTCAATGATGCCGAGACGAGTCGTAGCCGAGGCAGCCAGAGGAATTGAATTAGTGCCATCTGCAACCCGGTTTCCTGCAAGGATAACCATATAATCACGAACGAGTCGATTACTACCGATCATTCGAGATGTACTATCCCCGATCCAAGATGTGAACAACTGGTGAGGAATTTGCGGTGATGAGGGATTTGTGACCTCATCATGGAAATGAACATACCATTCTTTGGGAAGCATAGTGTAGTCACGCTCACCAGTTTCATGATAATGATCAATATAACGAGTTACCTGCTCGTCATGACCTTCCAACGCGGTGCTGAGTGGCCACTTTTCCAATGGTGCCCAATAGGTGCGGCCATTGCGCTCTCGGGGAACACCGAGTGCATCAACCGGACCCATCTGGGAAACATGCAATTCAGTCAGATTGAGATGTCGGCCCATTTCTTCAGCAGCCTCATCCAATCCCTGACGGATGGCTTCGGTCTTGCCGATGGCTGTGGGGCCAAGGAAAAGGAGTGAAGTATTCCACATCTCTGGATTGAGCGCAGCGAACTTGATCATTTTGGGAATTTGATGTGTGTATACCTGATTATGCATCAGTTCATTGTTCTTATACTCGACCCAATTTGAGTTCGAGATTCCCGTCATGTCAGTTTCGTCGATATTCCCGCCGAACATATTGGCGAGATCATCCTTGACCTGATCCAAGCTGACTGAACTGGTGTCAATATTCTTCAACGATGTGCTCCTTTAAAAATAACTAACAAAGAAATCTTGTGAGATGCTTAAACTTGGCGGTGCACGCGGCACGTTAATCTCCTTACAGGGCGATTTCCATTTCCCATTTAGTTAAATGTTCTTGTATATCCTCACATTCCATTAAGGGAATAAGAATTTTTTCAAGAATGATGTTTTCAAGAATGAATTCGTCATTCGGATCACCCATATAAGATGTTGCTACATCTTCAATTATTCTAGGTGGATTGTCTTTATAGATTAATTGTGGGAGTGCTTCTTGTTCTTTGACCCAAAATTGAACATGTGGACTACTTTGGCCTAAATAGATTTCTTGTTGAGCCTGTATATGAAGAGTTCTTCCTGGAATTTGAAAATCCTGTGCATATAGATTGACATAATATGCTTCTTCTTTACCGTCTTCATTATTTGAGAAATGGACGGTGATAAAGTAATTATATGATCCTCTAGAACCCTGGGACACGTTCATAAGACAGTTTCCATTTCCCACATTTCTAGAAGACTTTTGATATTATCACCGTGCATTATTGGTTCAGCATAATGTCCAATCATATAATCGATATAATTTTCTCGATCTATATTTCTTTCTGGTATCTTTAATATAAGGTCTTCGTTTTTAGAAAGACTAGTTCCATGAAATTCACATATACTTAAATGAAGACGACTGAATGTATTTGATACACCTGCTCGATATGTCATATTGATTGAGCGGATTTTTCGCCTATTAGCGGCCATAATACATACAATTTTTATATTATCGTGAGAAGATTCATAAGTTACAAAGTATTTAATACCCTTATATCTACGGACTTCATTCACAAGGTTTCTTCCATGGCATATGTTGACATTGTTTCACGAGGATTCTCGGCGTCGAAGAGTGGGAGTATGTATTTTTCTAGGTGTTCATCCCGATATCGATACCATTCCCAATCAGTTGCATCAACTCGCATATGAGTCTGATGAAACTCAATGACATGATTATCGTTATTGAACTTACGATAACTAATTAATACGTTAAGAAATGATTGATCTATATTTTCATCTATATTGTTATAAACATAGGCTTCAATTACAATAGGTGGGTTTATTGTCATATCAACATATGAATCTGTAGATTCGTAGAAATCTCGGCCATTATCTCCATCATCTGGATAATAATTAGAAAAAAGAATCTTACGACCTTTATAATCGAAGGTTGTATAAGACATTATTATTTATCCTCTTGATGAATCATTTTAGATTTGATTTTTGTCATATCAAATTTTGATCAAAGAGTTTCTGCCATACGAGTTTTTGCACCATAAATCAGTCCATGACGAGAAGATCGACTATGAGGAACCGGATGAAGGTCTTCAACCGGTGTCTTGCAAATATGACAATAGATTCTCAATGTAGTAAGGCCGCTCTCGACCGATGAAAGAATCCCTGGATCCACAATATACTGTTGAAGACCGGGTGCCCACTTATAGACATCTTCTTCAATAATAGATTCTCCATCATACCAGACATTCTGAATTTGAATATCGTTTAATGGCATGTTGCAGTTAAGACAGAGTGGGGCCTCGATGTCTTTAACCAAAATCCCCATTTCTTGGAGTTTCTTGGTGTATTCATCATAGTCTTCGGTCTCGTATTTTTCCCCATTCGGGAGTTCAATTTCATAATTCATTTGATTTTCTCCACAAGTTTAGTAATAGTGTTATAACACAGGTCAGGACTGTATGTTGATTTAAGGCGATGTTTGCGGCTTTTCTCCTATCTTTTGTCCGGCTACAAACATATACGCCAAGATCTGGAGATACTCAATTGGTAATGGGATCCAATGTGGTTCCCATCTCTTTTTGAGATGAAAACGAATAAAGATCATGGCCGCATACATTTCAGATTCATATTGTTGTTGATCTGGATGCGAGATCTTACTCATGTTATTCAAAGTATAGTTAAGATTCTCAATAACAGATTTTTTGAGTTTACTAACTTCATCACATTCGTTACCAACTGGGAAGAGAGTTTCCAATTCATTCATAAATTGATCGAAGAAATCATATGAATCTTTTTCAGCATCAATATTATTAATGATGGATTCCCAATTAATCATTTCCGTACTTTCTTGAGCAAACCCGAACAGAATCGTTTGTCTGTAATCTCAGCGTTACAGTTCCCACATCGGAAGTGATATCCGTTTTTTGGAGATTCGTATGTAATGGAATTAAAAAGAACCGGTTCCCCGGTTCTGAGATCAATCGTTTGTTTCTCCAAGACTGTGCGACAGACTGTAATAGTTTCGATTTCATGACCACATTGACAAATCACAATACTCTTTCCATCCGTGCTGGATAAAATTTGGCAGTAAGTTTATCCATATAACTTACGGAAAGCATTTTCTTGATGTGTGCCATTATATTTTCTGGTTGGGATGCATCGATCAGAAGTTTATCTTCGAAGTCGGAGGCTGTAATTACGACTGTTTTTCCATTGATTTGAGCAAGAACGAAATGGTCTTCATGAACTGCGATCCAGGCAGTGTCTTTACCCATAACGATTTCTGTAATCTTAATATCGCCGGCCAGATCAGTCTTCAAAGTTGTATTGTTTTCCACACCTGGGGCATTGTCTAGGTTTTTTGCTGAAGGTTGTTCCACAAGAAGATCCTTTACTTAAACCAATCGGGGCCGCACAAACGTACATTACAGTTTTGATTCGAGTACGAGGGACGGGAGTGTTTCCCGAGACTTCCAATATGTTGCTTGCATTTCTTCGAATGTCGAGCAAATCACTAATTGAAATTCTGCCCATGATGTATCCCGGTAATCTCCTATGACTGGAACAGGCGCTACACCCCAAATATTGGGATCAGTATTTTCTGTTCTCATAATGCGAACACGATATGAGGGCTGCGCCATGACTTCTTCAGTCATAATTGACCAGTAGCATCCATCATATTTTGTGAAACTCGAAACAAATCGTTTTGAGAACTGTGATCGAAATTCAGGATAGAGAGGGATGATTTCTCGGTCAGACACAACATACCAAGGGTTGTTTCCCCGTGGCCAGAGTGACTGTCCCCACATAATGGTTTTAACGATCCAGTTTGGTGTTGATTGTCGACGTTTAATTTTCACAAAGCCATATCCAATAAGCAAATCTCAAGATTATCTTGGAAGAACTTAACAGATTTTTTGTATTCATAATCTGTAATATAAATTTTGTTATTGTTATATTTCAAACAAATATTATAGTGACTTGAGTAAGATGAATACGTAACAGTGATCGTCGGACCATTTACAAATTGTGTTTCATAATAAGAGTCTAACGAATCATTGGAGTTAAAAGTTTGGGTCCAAATTATAGGACTTGTTCCATCAAATAACTCGTTGCGTTCTCTTGTATATGTTTGATCTTCTGATTGATTTCCCATTCGTTGTAGAAATTATTACCTCCTAGATCTAATAAACCTCTCTCCCAGTCCCAGTATGAAAATGTTTCATAGTATTTGTTTGACATAGCAGAAAGATATATTTTCCATATTCCTTGGTGACATACAGCAACATAACACATTAGAGTTGGTCCGTTCTGGGTTACCCCAAAACGAACCTTAATACCCTCATGCTCGAATAGATATGTTGTCCACAGTGGATATGAACAAATCGAAAGTTTGTTGTTGAACTGGAATAAGGATTGTAACCAATTTTGGATAAAATAGTCTATTGATTGGCCCATGCAATCACTTCACTAATTTGAGCGTCTGTGAGTTGTGCAGAAGATGACACCGCATATGTGTCCTGAACATGCTGTTTTATTTGATCGAGACCTATTTTATTAGTCGCTTCCTTGAGAGCAGTCCGAAGATTTTCTTTCTTAGGTGCAGTCCCGGCCTTCGTGGTGACAGGAGAATCAACGCCCACAAAGTCTTTCTCGCTTTCTTCTTCATAAGCCATGTCATACTGACTGAACTGAGCACCGATACCAACGGCATAGAGGGCACGCCCCATGGCACCAGTCGCGGCCTTTTCGAGATAATCTCCGAAGTCACTTCCAGTTTCACTCTTGACGCCCATACCGACGGCACGGATATCAGGATAGTTAATGTCTTGGGGTGGGAGTGTCACAGTAGCCTGAACAACTGCTACTCGCTTATCGGGATCGTGAAAGATAATTTTCTCTTCATGAGTTGCTTCTGGAAACATATCCCGAAGCATGATCATTCGATGCTTTACCTGGAGATAGTCAGGGTTTTTGGATCCCTTGACTCGAATCATTTCCTTTTCAGGATCAATCGAGAGATTACCAACGATATATTTACCTTCATTGTCGTACGGCATTTTCCACCTTAAAGATACTAGCGGGGATTTCCCCGTCATAACAAATGCAAACAGATTTCAGACTCATAAGATCATACAACATATTGCACAGGGCTTCACTTGCCAAGATTCGTGCAAATTCTCCAACTTTTTTGCTATAGGCCATCCCTCGAATAATTTCAGCCATGATAGATTCATAAAACTGAGAGAAATCACTAAAAATAATTTGAGAATAACCCTCTTCATGAGTCAGGGCTTTCTGTGTCAGGAATCGTAATGCATCACAACCATCAAAGTCGGAGGATAGGGGGGCACGTTTAAACGGCCTTTGACATGTTAACGAACTGAGATCATGGATACGTAAATCTGTAGCGGGCAGGGCGCGGAATTTTAAACGCTGTGTATGAATGGCAATTGCCGGATAGGTCACTGGGTTATATCCCATTCCTAGCCAAATGGCGTGACCTTTGTCCCATTTCTGGGCTTCACTCAACTGATTGGTAATCACTGGACGGCCCTAATGGCGCATATTTGAGCATGCACATCAAGCAGTGTGGATGTCCGTGTGCGTAGTACGTGTGGTCCTCACAAATAGATGATTCGCACAGAATACATTGAAAGATATTTTCTTCGGTTAGACATTCTGTGCAGGAAATCTGAAGTGGCCGTTGATCAACAGGAGACTCTTTCATCTCACATTGACCAACGGCGTTCATGATAATCATTTCATTGTTGAGAGCCAAGTTGCACTGATCTCCTCGGCGGTGGCGGCAGTTTGCATTACACAGGATCATTTGAATTTCAACGCCTTTTCTTGTTCTGCAGGAGATTCCAGAAGTTTGAGAAGTTCTGGAGTGACTGGCGAGAACCGCGAACATGCAGTGTCAATTGTATAATAAAGTGGTCTTTGTTGCGGGCCTCCACGAACTTTATGGGTCTCTAAAACAAAGATGTTTTTCCAGATCCCGTAGTCTTGGCCACTCAAGCCTTTATTGGATTGATCCGGTCTCCAGATGATGTGAACGGCATCTGCTGAGTTGGCGATATGCATAGTATCAGCAACATTACTGAGATCTCCTCGTCCTCCCGCGTTACTTACAGAAGAGCGATTCAATTGTGCAGCAGTGATGATGGGAATACCAAGTTCCAATGCCATCGCTTGGACACCCTTGGCCACTTCACCTACTTGCATATAAGAGCCGGCCTTATCAAACTTGCCTGACCCCTGAACAAGAGCAAGATAGTCGATAAAGGCTATGTCACATTGTCCAAGTTGGATCATTTGATAAAGTTTACGCCGGATCCCATCCAGATTTTGGATATGATGAATGGCGGTGAAATGTCCTGATGTATTGAGATTTTTCAGCCAGGCGACTGCATTCTTTACTTTGGTAGGACCTTGTGGGTCACCAGCAACTCGGAAGTTAACTTGTGATTTCCACGCGATCATACGCGCAGCCATTGCTGCATCGTCCATTTCAAGTGAAAAGAAAACAACTTTGGCAGGTTTTTGATCTCCATCGGCCCGAGGGGTAGTCGCTAAACCTAAGGCATTATTAATCATCCATTGTGTTTTACCCATTGAGGTGAATCCACAAGTAACGATCATCTTACCACCGATAAGTCCACCAATATTTTTGAGGAATTTATCGTATTGAGCATCACCACTCTTGAACCCAATTTGGTCACTGGTTGTTTGTTCCCAAAGATAGCGTTCCATAACTTTATCAGCAGCTGTGCTGAGAAGAAAGTTATCAGTTTTGGGAGCGACACTTCCAGCGATATCTCCTAATCGTTTAGCCATTTCGGCCGCTTGATCGGAAGGAGAAAGATCTGGATTAGGGTGTAACATGATGTCGGCCATTTTAAGCCGGACATTATCTTCCTGCAATCTATGAGCGATATGCTCTGCAGGTTCCTCATTGGCATAGCCTCTGGACCAGAGTGCCTTGAGTTCATTAATTGTCGGATATTTATTGAGAACAACACCACCTTGTGGGTGACCTTGGATCTCGTCGAATAAACCTACTGCGCTTACATTTGCATCGTGAGGAATGATCATCTGATACAAAAGTCTCGCTGTCGGTGACAGGAGACTTTCTGGTGTGATGAATTTAACATCGCGATATTGTGCCGGGTTATTCAGTAGAGAACAGATGAACTCAACTTCAGCCTCGTAGCGGACTTCTGTTTTCATTTATTACTCCTTGGATGGGGGATTTCTCCCCCAACCAAATGAGGGTGAATCCTAGAACGGTAGTTCGACTTGCTCTTCCTGAGCAATAACATTTCCATTGGAAGACTCGCCACGAGTTTCCGGACAGGCTTCGATATAAGCCTTTTCAAGACGCATGGCCACTTTTGGCTCACCATCACGGGCGATATAAGCCCGGGGGAGGGGAATACCCTGGAAATTCACAGCCATACCCTTCTGGAACTTGTCATTCCAGTTGGTTGCCTGGTTAAAACGATCATCGTCACGGCCGAATGCAGCCATTTCACACCACGTGGTGACTTCAGTTCCCTTTTCGCCATTCTTACCTGGGATCCATTGGTTCACAGGAACTGTGACAGTACAAACAGAAAGGTTACCGTTCAATTCCTTGAGGGTAACATCAGAAATAATTCCACTACCGATATAAGTAGGACGGGTCATTGGTACTCCTATAACTTGAATTAAAGAACTGCCCACCAAAATTGGACAGTTGTGATAATAATTACGAGTTTTATTAGTTCATTAAACGGCATTTTTTCTAATCTTAAAAGACCTGACGTTAGTCTATCTATTACAAATGAGAAACTCATACCGATCATAAAAGTATATATTAACTCGTAGAGAGACATACTATTCCTTTCTGCGGGGGCGAACGCGGCAAAAGAGAAACTCTCCTTTCTGTTGAACAACCAACAAACGACCGCAAAAACTACGTTAAAACGGGAAGGAGAATGGGGAACATTGTCTCTATCGTTGCTCCTTGTTTAAGTTCTTCCTGCAGCACGATTCTACTGGCTTTGGCCGCAGGAGAACTATCGATGTATTTCATATAGTGATCAATGAAACACTGTTCAAGATCTGTAAGCCTTTTCCCCCGAACCAGAGTTGTTACGGCATCGACTTTGGTTTGTCGATCTCTGGAACCCTTTGTCCATTCCTTAATACCTGGAAGAGTGTATTCAAGTTCACCATGATTAATGGCATCTCGAATCTCACATCCTGCCAGATACGCGTATGAGAGGCCCTCAGGGGGATCGAGGGCTGTGAGGTCGTAGGATTCTGTAGCCGTAATGAGTTTCACTTATAGGCCTTTACGTTTCATTCATTGGTGGCTCGATTCTCAAGCCCTTCTTGTCATACCAACGTTTGATATTATTTTTCTTGGCGATCTGCTCAAGGGCATCAATATCAAGATTCTTGAATGAGACCGTAATATTACCATAAGCGTCTTCATCATAGACGGCTTCCAATTCATATTGAGATCGAATTCCGCTAGTTGCGGTTAGTTCCAAGATTTCCCGAAATCTCATATTCTCAATAGATGAAACCAGGGGTGCGATTTGTTCCTGGAGGACATTGGATCGGTAAGCATCGCGGATTTGAGGGATGATCTGCCGTACCTTCGATGATCCTGCAGTTCGTAGTGTTGACCAGATGTCAATCCCTGCATCTTCCAATGCTGGAGCAAACTTACAGATTGCCAACATGTCAGAGACGATAGATGGTGCAATATCAATTTCGGGTTGCGAGCAGTATTCAAAGAATGTATTGAAGTTCTCAGGATGATGGCGCCACAACTCAGTTGTTTTGAGATGGTGCAGCATTCGAGCCTGGATAATCCAGTTTTCTCGGGCATCAGACAATTGGCGCTTCAGGGCCTTGTCGATAAGAATGGCTGCCTTTTCGGGATCTTGTCGGGCCAACTCGTCCAAGTCCAGGACTGCGGCTTCATCCTCGGTCAGAGCGAGGTTATAGTTCACGTTTACGTTCCTTTAAGAGATTTAACAGGGTGATACCACCACCTGTTTCGAGTAGTTCCTTCGTTGTTACGATCTTTCGCGCGCCACGGTCCTCATAGAGTTCACCACATAAACGACAAGCATATTTCTGTCGATGGGGAACATACCAAACCTCATCCATTAAGAATCCAGGTCCAATACATTGGGTACACAGGGCGCATTTGAGATACATAACTCGTTTATCATCGGGAGTATATGCACTCTCACCCATTCATTCTCTGCTCCTTTGACATCGCTCACACTTTGTAGAAAAAGTTGAACTACCTGACTGTCATCCGACCAGAGTTGAGCATCTGTGATTCCATCCTTAATGGCTTTTGCGATATTATCAAGATCTTTTCGACGTTTATCGCCACGGTGCCATGTAATCAGGACACAAAGTTTCTCTTCATATGTGGGGAATTTAGGACAGGATTCAGCAACAGTTTGCTGATACTGTTTGACGTCTTTAGTAGGAACAATCTTGGTAAAACCTTTTATCCGGATGATTTGGTAATTATTACTCTTGGCCACTGGCCGGCCCGGGATATCAAAGGCTATACCACTATTCATTACGAAGATCCCATACCATGTCAAAGAGATCTTGATCAATAACATTCGCTTTGAGTGAATCGATCTTGTTATATTCGCGAGCAATCGCTTTACAAGATCCTCCAAACTTACGGCGCATATTTATTGCATTGGGATCCTTCGACCACTCGACTGCACTTTGGAGTTTCATCCGGCAGAAATCTGGGTCACACTCTACGTTTGAATAAGCGACTGAATTACAAAGACATGTTTGGCAGACCTTAACCAAGGGAAATTGTTCAGTATATGTTTCTAAAGACGTGCACACCTCTAAAGGCATAACGTCTGTATGGAATACTGGGCAAAATCCCGTTGGTTTTGGATCCAAAGTTCACCTCAAACAGCAAGTTCTCCATAATCTTGCCAGTTTGGGTGAGAATTGTCAATCGATTTTTCGTTCCCAGAGCGCGTCAAGCAGATCATTGATCTTATTTGCTTCGTTGATTTGTTCTTGTTGATGACTAGTCCTGCCCAATATTTTTCTCCTCTAGACATGCAGCGGCTTGTGCTGCGGAAACGCGAGCCAAGTGATCAGCACGCTTGTTGTATTTATTGGTGTGATGACCCTTTACATGCTGGAAGTTTGTCGTGAGACCGCGACGAGTACGTTTTTCCAGCGCGATATCAAAACGTGACCATAAGTCAACATTTGTACGGGCATGCCAGATTCCTGTGGCAATATTTAATGTGAGAATCGAGTCAGTGAAAATCGTGAGGCTTTCGGAAACTTCGTGTTCTAAAGCCCAGATCACACCGAGTAATTCTGCACGATTATTGGTGCCAGCATAGAGAGCACCAATTTCTTCACGAATAATATTGTTTCGGTCAACATAGACAACAGCCCAACTCATTGGGCCAGGATTGGTACGATAGGTCGCCCCATCGGTATAGGCATGGATCATATCTTTAATCTTGCAATCACGCTTTCACTCACCATCATTTCTTCACGTGTGGTACCAAATTCAACTGTTAATTTCACTTGACCTGGATATAACTCAGCGAGTTCAAAGATCTGGGCAAGTTCATTAATAGCGTCAGTTCCTTTCGAAGTGATTGTGTGGACTACATCATTGAGATCTACTTCAAACACTTCGTCTGATTGGGTAACAATCTCAGTAACAGAATCCACAAACATTTTGTAGTTTCCTACTTCTCCTTTAATTGTACCCGAGATATAGACAAATTTTCCTTCAGTGAGAAGATGTTTGATTGTCTCGTAGGTTCTGTGGAAGATAATAAGATCCCAGCCATTGTCAGATTCATCAAGGAGTTTGGCATACCCCATGGTTTGACCAGACTTTTTGGCGACTGTGTGACGAACTTGAGTCAGAACACCCATCATTAGAACAGATCGACCATCATATTCATCAAGATTATCCCGTATTTCCTTAATGGAAGTGGTATCCATGTCATGATCAGGAAATGCTGTAATGAACATACCAAGATGATCTTGCTCAAAGGCCAACTTCTCGCTGACTGTGTACTCGGGGACATATTGGGGAGTATAGTCAAGGGGATTATTTTTAGAACGTTGATCAAGCATCAGGCCAATCGTCGTTGTCGTTTTCCTCCCTCCTCTTGGCCCAATGTGCTCGAATTTCTCCGTCATTGTTTTACGGTTATAGTGCAGGATATCATCCATTGCACCGACTTTGATTAATGTTTCGAGAGATGTGCGTTTAGCCCTTGTTCTTTCGAGAACATCGGCGACACTCTTGAAAGAACCTCCATCAGCCCGCGCCTTGGTAATAGATTCGGCATCTACCAATCCGACATCTTTGATACAACTCAAGCCATATCGGATACCATCACCCTCAGCCTCAAAAAGCACACACGGTTTTTGAATAGAAGGCGGAAAGACAGGAATAACTGACCTGGCCTCTCTGATTAACGCGCCGACACGCATTTGAGGCGTTTCTTTACCACCAGTCGTAGATTCAACAGTTAGGGCTGATGTGTAGAAGGCTTGGGGGTAGTGGCATTTGAGATATGCTGTTTGATACGCAACGTATGCATAGCATATAGCATGCGCTTTATTGAACGAGTAGTCTGCAAACGGTCCGATAAACCCCCAAAGATAAGATCCGTCCTCTTCAGAGTGTCCATTTCTTCGAGCGCCGGCCATAAACTTTGTGCGTTCTTCGGCCATTTTATCCCGGAGTTTTTTACCGATAGCCTTTCTAAGGAGATCTGCTTCTCCAAGAGTGTACCCTGCAAAGACCTTAGCGATCTCCATAATCTGTTCTTGATAAATAGGAAAACCGTAAGTATCAAGCATAATGTGATCAATACTGGGATGAATAGACTCAATAGGAGCACCATGATTTTTCCGCTCTACAATCGTAGAGAAGTTTTGCATTGGGCCTGGGCGGTACACAGCAACGGTGAGTGCAAGGTCATTAATATTTCGGGGCTGTAATTGGAAACATGCTCCACCTAATCCTTCGGCACCAATCTGAAAAAGGGAAAGGTTCTTTCCTGATCGGATTAATTCCCAAGTTGGCTCATCGTCCCATGGAATATTCCAAGGATCTACTGCGGGAATAAATTCATCACAATCTTTATTAATTAATCCCAGAGTTCTATCAAGAATCGAGAGGGTCTTGAGCCCAAGAATATCAACCTTGAGAAGCCCAAGTTTCTCCATATATTCCATTTCGTACTGAGTTCGGAAGGGAATGGTGGTGTCCAAGCCTTTCCGTGCGTCGTTAGTAAATGCAAGTGGAACAAGGGTATGAATCGGTGTGTTGGAAATAACAACCCCTGCGGCGTGCATCCCATCACCCCGCATTCGCCCTTCGAGCATGAGAGCGCGATCAACAACTTTATTTGCGAGTCGGCTGTCCTCGCTGGATCCGCTAATCCAGTCGTCCAAAGGCTTCCCAATTCCCGATTTTTCTTCCCGTAGTTCGTGGAGAGGGATGCCACCCGGTCGAGGATCGTGAGGAATAAGGTTATTAATTTGTTCAGCATGCCAAAGGTGACCTCCAATAATTTTACCGTGTTGTTCAGAAAGTCGGAACTCATGTTGAATTGATGCGGCCGCATCTTGGATGGCTTGCTTTGTGCCAATCAGAGAATAAGTGCCAATCTTGGCAACATTTTCTTCTCCATATGTGTTCTTGATGTACTCAAAAACTTCGTGTCGACGGTCATCAGCAAAGTCCAGATCGACATCTGGCATTTCTACTCGGAACGGGTTAAGGAATCGTTCAAAATAGAGGCCATCTTTGATTGGATCCGGCTCAGATATCTGAAGCGCCCAACAGATAAGAGACCCTGCTGCAGAACCACGTGGTCCGAATCGAATTGATTCTCTTAAACAGAACTGACAGATATCCGCAATCATGAGGATATATCGGGAAAAGTCAGCACCTAATTCAACTGAGAGTTTTTCGATGACATCGATTTCGATATCAAAACGTTCCTTGTAGGAAGCGGGGATTTCTCCCAATCGACGGTGAAGACCGTCAATTACCATTCTTGAGAGAGTTTGCGTAGGTGTTTCACCTTCGCATTCAAGAGGGGATTGGGCGAGCTTTGGAGTTCGGGTTCCCAGAGGATACGATTCGACCATAGATGCGATGGCAAGAGTGTTCCGGAGGAGGTTTGAATCACCGAAAGCGTCAACCATCTCTCGATTGGTGCGGACATAGGTATGAATAGAGCCCAAATCGATATCTTCAGGGGATTTCCGCATTTTAACGCCAAGTAGTAGTTTCTGGGCGAAACTCTCTTCCGGTAGGCAGTAATGCGAATCGTTCGTTGCAACTGATTTGAGGCCTGTGGATGCTGAGAGTGAATATAGAAGTTCGTTGAGTTTGTGTTGATCTTCGTATTCTGGTCCGTGGTTTTGCCATTCAAGGAAATATCGATCTTTGAACGTTTCTTTATAAAACTCGATGATGTCTTTCCGAGTCTTGATAAGATCAACATCTTTTCTTCCCTTCCCTGTAACCGTAGAAGCAAGTTCACTGCTCGTACAACCACTGAGGATAATCAAACCGGCATTATGCTTAGTAAGCATATTATGATCAACCCGGGGTTTACGATAAAACCCAACTCCATTCGCGTAGGTCGAAAGGGCCATCAGGTTTTGATACCCCTCGGCATTCATGGCCAACATAGTGAGGTGATATTGATGATCATGATCGATGTTACGAAGAGTCGCATTTACCGGTTCAACATAGGCTTCCATCCCAATAATTGGGGCAATACCCTGTTTGATGCATTCATCAACGAAAGAAGGAATGCCGGCCATGGTACCGTGATCAGTAAGAGCCGCATGAGTATGTCCCTGAGCCTTAATTGTCGCGACATAATCCTTAATTAAGGCATGACCATCGAGTGCACTGAAAATGGAATGAGCATGAAGTGATACATACATTAGGAAATTCTTTCCACTAATTTCTTTTCGGTATCGGTTCCGTCTTTTTCCATTTCATTAAATAATTTTTTGAAAGCGATTTTCATTAAATTATAAGATGCGGCTCGATAGGAACATCGCGATACATGTGCCCATATTTGTCCATCGAGATCTTGGGGACACCAATGGTTTGGTATTTTTTCATCGACCGTACGATAGATACCACCTTCGTACCATCGATATCTTTGACCTAAATAAATACAGTCATATGATCTAGTACGTCTGTATTTATGAAATCCATTGTCAGATTTAGTCCATTTGATTACAAACTTTTTTCCATCAAATAGGGCAAAACATTCTTGCGGTGCATCCAACCAAGGAACAGCCATTCTCCTTCTCCATCTGTATAATGTATATAACTATATTTCAATTGAGCAGATGAACCCGGTTTATTTAAAACCCATAAACCTCCGGATTCCCATCGATAGTGCATATCCTCATTTTTCATATCCCAACGTCGTGTTGTCTTATCGGAAAACTGAAAAAGTGGTTCTTGCTGGTACCATTTCATAATATTTGTTCTATAAAGAATGCGGGGAAATGTTTTTGTGGATCATCTATTAAACACGCCCAACCTTCTTGATTACGTTTTCGATGAAAGATCATTTTTTCAGTTTTATGAAATTTATAAATAGTATCATCTATACGTGTTATATAATAATAACCCAGCTCATAGACAATACATCTAGGATATACCGGTACTTCTTTGATGAATTCGTCCCACTCATCTACTCGCATTCTCCAAACATCTATCATAGAGTTGCCGTCATAAACATTATTCGGATAAATTCTGGATTTGGTTCTGGGCATATTTCCCATTTTTTTGTATGTGTAAAGTGATAGAGTCTTTTACTATTAGGGCAATAAGATAAAATTTCTCCATCTTTTTGTGTGAAGTAATATTTTTCAGGAAACAGCACAATAGATGCGTCAGGATAATGAGGAATATGTTCTAACATGTAAGCAGCATCATTGATATGATTAACTAATTCTGTTTGTATCGATCCCATCCCCAAGGTCCTTATCAGTTGCTGGAGTAAATATTTTTGACTGCTGAACGACTCCTTCGTAGTAAATATCGGGTGTAATCCCGGATTGTTCAAGTTGTGATTCCATGTGTCGTACATCACGATCAAGATCTCCATTGGGTTCGTTGGATTGAAACAAAATTGCCTTCCTGACTGGTTGTGTTAAAAGAATATTGACCATTGTTTGATTACGAAGTTTTCCTGCAGTGAAATCTTTTGGCCCCTGCCATTTCGCTGTTTCAATTCTATAGGGAATATTGTTTTCACGGCAATATTTGCGTAGGTACATACAAGGACCACGTTTCCCGGAAAGAAGAACTTCGTCATCCAACCCCTCGGCCACCGCGATAACAGAATCCATATGTTGGTAATATTGACTGGCGGTAATAAGAATCATAATATTTGCCCTAGCAGCCAAGAATCAAAGATATCTATATCACCTGTAATTGGAAGGAGTCTCCAAACAGTGCTATCACGACTAATCTGCTCCAGATCAGCCCAATAGAATTGTTTTGTATATGGACTATAGAAATAGAATTGGTAGTTGTAAAAAAGTTTATAACCTTTTTGATTAAGACTTGTACTTGTATATGATTCCCAATTGAATTTCATAACATTTTTTCTATGAGATATATCTCGGCATCTTTAGGACAAGATATTTTACAACAAAGATCCCATTTTCCATTTGGAAGTTTTTTATAAAGTAATTGACTGGAAGAGATAATATATTGGCCGTCTTCCGAGATTAAGCATTTACCGAAAGGGTGCACACATTCATCTAGGATCCATTTAATTATAATGTCTTCTCCAATAAGTATACTTCGAGTTGTTTCATGTTTTTAATATGGTCAAGTGATATCCAATGATTTTGTGATGGAATAAGTTTCCACATTATTTGCATTTCATTATCCCATATATAAACAATGTCGTTATAACGACATTGAAAGCAACCTTCACACCATTGACTTCGAGGAGTCCATTCTAAAGGCATTCTTCAATAAACTCTCTCTAATTCTAATGGCGTGATAGGAATCTTTTTTCCATCAAATAATTTGGAATAATGAAGAGGGAATTCCCACATAATATTGTTTTTACTATCCCATATATAATAATGTTTGCTATTTTTATAAAGATATAAATCTGGGAAATTTTCTGAAACAACCCAGTTGAGATTTCCAATAGAGAATATTTTATGTATCATATTTTAGTTGCCTGCAGTATTCAACAAATTATAATGTTGCTTCAAGAAGATAAGATTCAAGATTTTCCTTATTGATATATGGCGGCATTAGTTTTACACTATCGTTTTTCAATCGCCACATTTTTATCAACTATAATCCACATATACGTCGCATTCGCAATTGTGGTAATAAAAACACATGATCGATATGGATACCATGTATTTTGGATTTCAGTCCATTCCATTAGAGCACTCCTTCCATTAGAAAGATTTTAAATGCTTCTTCGTTGAATAATTCTGGACTACAAAGAGGAATAACAGTATCGCGTCGACAAAGATATATGTGATTGTTCATCAAGAGAAGATATTCTCCTAATGATGTTGTCGCATAGAAATCATTAGTGATTTCTTCCCACACTGGCCAATTACTTCGAACTAATCTAAAAAGTTTCTCATACCAAAACTTATTATCCAAGTCCAAGTCTTTTCATTTATAGTAATCGACTAAATAAAAATTTTGGAAGATCTTCCTTAATTTCCAAAGTCCCGAAGAATGCCCAGTCTCCTTGTTGAGACTGTTTCCAGAGTTGTTTTTGTCCAATGGACCACTCATACCACTCACCTTCATATGTTGTAAAGTAAATGAGGTCTCCATTTTGCATTTTTGCATCCCATTTAATCACAAAACATGCTCCATAAGTAGTGTCGGAAGGGCATCGGGATCTTGTGCGGATCCAATAAACTCAATATCGTAATAATACATTTCAGAAGTAATTTTATCTTCGGGTTTCCAATTTTTGTATTTCCAGAAATACCAAGTGTATCCACCTGTCCCGTTGGCAGTTAAGAGGTCTCGAAGATAGAGTGCATTTTCATAGACTGCATAGTATTCATATTTATTTTCGAAAGATGGGCTTGCATAAATTTTTTCAATTTTGTTCCAAATCATAATGCCCACTCCATGAGTGCTATTGGAAGATCATTTTTATCCGCAAGAAATCCAAGATATCGCGGCATTTTATCCTCAAATAAATAAATTCGGTCCTTAAAATAATAATAAGTTTTACCTAAATATTCCGTTTTCTCGCAATATTCTTTTGTTGTGGACGGTTGTAATGGAAAAGTTTCCCAAACTAGAGTGTTTTTTCCATCAACCATGATTCCAGAAGATTCTTGTCCCTTATATATCCGATCTTGGTCCATTGGTTGTTTTTCCATACCCATATATCCCCTCGGCTATATAAATAATTGATTCCATTTAGAACCGTCTTGTAACTAGATTGGTAATTATCGTTTGTTGTTAATTTGGTCCATTTCATAGTATTTTTTCCATGAGAAATTTATTTAATGTATCATCAATTACTTGTGAGAAAGTTTTATAATCCCCATCATAATCAGGAATATCGGTGTTTAACCAAATTCTTAAAAATTCACTAATTAAACGTTGATCACTCTTTTGGAGAAATTCTTTGAGTGAATCGGACAATTCTGGTTCATGATAAGGTGTTTTGTGTTTCATAAAATCCTCTCTTAAGATAAACGTATTGACAATTTGTCGGTCAAAATGAGAATTTTTGGAGTCTATAAATGCCGTTTATATACACAGATAATGACCGTCGTGTTATTTGCGAACAAGCCTTGGCCTTACGCTATAATGAACGACTTAATTGGGAAGAAGTCGCCGATAGACTGCAAGTTGCTCGCTCGACCCTGACTGAATGGCGTCGAACTGAGGAATGGAAAGAGTCTGATTATCGTTGGAGACAGATGCTTCGGAATGAAACCCGAGGAGATCTGGCAAAAATGAGTGATGAAGCTGTTATGACTCTTTATGAATTGATGAAAACGGATCGTAGTGGTTATGTGAAATTTATGTGTGCTTCGAAGATTCTCGAAATGAATCAAGTGGGCGAAGAGAATGCTGAGATTACAGCGAATCAGCAAAAGGAACTTAATGATTTTCTCTTGAAGCAAGTGAAGCGTAATCAAGTTGAAACTCTTTCTGTTCAGCCTGGGGGTTTGTTACCTATTGCTCTCCAAGAAGCGAATGAGATGTATCGAGTCAGAAAACTCGAAGAGATTGAAGCGACGTTTAGATCTCTCCCAGAAACTCCTGAAGATGAAGGACTCGTTTTGGATGACGAAGTTTCTTTAGAGCCTTCATCTCAATCTGACGAACCCGTTCTCTGGTGATATTGAACTCCTTACCAATATCTTCAAGTGTTCGAGCCGGCCCTTGGTCTAATCCAAAGCGATAGATAATTACCACACGTTCCCGTTCATCTAATGTTGAAAGCACATTTGTCATTTCGTCTGACAACATGCGGTGGAACGCGGTATCGATGGAGGCTTCTGCAGTTTTGTCTTCAATGATATCTTCCAGAGTGCTTTCTCCGTCGTCACCAATTCTGGTTGAGATAGAAACAGGAACTTCATTCATTTTGAGAATTTCCTGTACTCGTTCTGGTTCCATTTCTACGACCAACGCGATTTCTTCCAATGTCGGTTCTCTGCCATTTTCTTGGTTTAATTGTCGTGCTGCGCGATTTACTTTATTGATCAGATCGCTCATATGAGCGGGGATCCGGATGGTGCGTGATTGATCGGCGATTGCTCGGGTTACTGATTGCTTAATCCACCAAGTGGCATAAGTAGAAAACTTGAAGCCTTTACGCCAATCATATTTCTCAACAGCCTTCATAAGCCCTATATTTCCTTCCTGAATCAAATCCAGAAAGTTCATATTATAACTGGGATAACGTTTCGCAATTGAGACAACTAAACGGAGATTTGCCTGGATGAAGATTTCCATTGCTTCTGTATCTCCTTGTTCAATGCGTTGAGCAAGCGCAATTTCTTCTTCATGAGAGAGCAATGGGGTGTTCGCAATTTCTTGTAGGTACATTTTTACTGGGTCTTGAACTTCTAACATAAGGTCTCCTTAAGATAACCTTACTATTGTACTCTATAAATCTTCATGTATTAGGCAAATTTCTAACAGATTATCTGACCAATTGACATTTTCAGCTATAGTCGTGGTAGTTAGTCTACCGTCTTTATGGTATTCGTATCGGATTACACAATATAAATCTTCTTTGTAACAGTAGTATCGGTTTTTATATTTTGTATAGATCCCCGTGTTATGATTCACAATTTTTGGAAAATGAGGAATTAGAAAATGTTTTCTATTAGGGCTACTTCCAGCATTGGTCCCGGAAACGGGATATTTGGGATCAGGCGCTTTTCCCATATTTTTAATCTTTCCAAATTTATTTCTTTTAGATGTCCTATGTAAAGAGATTTTGTAGGGGGATACCAACCGTACATTTTATCTTCGAATATAGTCCATTCCATTCCATGATTGTCAGTGTTCTATTCAGGAAATATCGGGATTTTTTGCATTACAAAATTTCCCCAAGAAGATAAGATGGTAATTGTTCTCCTGGAAAATCAATATCTTTTATACGTAATTTTAACCATTCTCGATGAGTAAGATTATTAAGAAGATCATTCGATTTTACAGAAAAAAGTAATCGTCTCTTTTTTGACCACATAAAAATTTCTTCGTGGTAATATGTCATATAGACTGTATCTTGGATATTGTTCACTTTTTTCCATTCGGGGAAGGTACAGATATTGGTATTTTTTGTATCATTCATCTTTTTTAGTTATTGTCGCTTTCTTTTGTTTAAATCCGGTTCGTTTTTCAAAGGTTTTAATACCTTTTTGGAGTGCATCAAAGAAGGAACGTGTTCCTTCACAGGCTGCTATTGTGCCGGCTTTGTTGTTTGAGTAATATGTTCCCCACTGATCAACACGTGCACTTAATTCAAATTCAAATCCCTCACATTTAATAACAAGATGTTCGTCGTGGTTACGGTCTTTGACGACGCTAACTGTTCCGGGGATTGTTGAACTTGGGTTGTTTTCATCCCATAATCCCATTTCTTTTATTTTCTGAGATCCTATATACTGATCGAACTCGGCTTCGAACATTGTTTCCCGGATTTTGGAATTCTTTTTATGAGCACGTCTATAACGAATTAGATGTTTATTGTTTTCATGATTTTGGGCATCCCATTCAGCTATAGTTATATTATTTTCTTTGAGATAGGCTTCTAACCACTTGTCAATTTTTGTCATTGATTTTCCTTAGTGCGGGATACGGGAGTCGAACCCGTAAGACCTGAGTCCACTGTGTTTAAGACAGTTATGTTTGCCATTTCATCAATCCCGCATAAATCAGAGAAGTGCTTCTAATAATACGCTTTCGAGGTTATCCCCAGGGAATTCACAATTAATACATTTAATGCTTTTTCCCTGCTCGTTTAAGATAATGAGGAGATGAAAATTATGCCAGATATAGAATATATTCTTATGTTTGGTATATACTGATGACCTGATGGAGCCATCAATGTCAACATGGCTCCAGACAGGATAATCAGGAAAAGATCTAAGATATCTTTTTATATTTTCTTCATACATATTGGGCTTTATTATAATATCCTTTCTAGTTCCATCATTTCTTCAAGCATCTTGGGTGTAACCCCGGGCATTTCTATCACCCATTTACCCGAAATAATATTATATTCTTTCATAAGGTTTTTCTTTTTATCATATTGAAATCCTCGATTACCAAGTTTGGAATAAAGAAATCCGGGATAGGCTTGTTCCCATTCTTTGAAGATTGGCTCTCCCTCATTAGTTGATCGTTCTGTTGGACTAGGTTTTATCGGAATTGGAGAGGGGAGAATTATAGCGTTTCTTCTATTAGTTTGGTTGGTATATCTTTGTCCGGGATAGAGCCATGATTTTTTCCAGTTGATATGCATATTAATTCTCCTTCTTTAATTTTATAGAGTTGACCTTCATAAAATGTATATTGTGCTTCTGCAGTATATGCCCATTCAGGGTATTGTGCCATTTTTGTAACCATAATTTACATAAAGTCTCTCTATTTTTTGATATGATATTCTCTAAAAAAATAACTGGGACAGGCGATTTGCCTATCCCATCAAAGAGATTTTTCCATTACAATGAGATCTTATTCTAGAGTATTAGACTCATCAATATAGTGTCTAAAAATGTGATTTCTTTCCAGTTTATAATGCTTCTTCTATCATGATCCGTTCGACTTCTGTTACTGTCGGGAGCGTCTTCCATTTTTCTTTTCTTATCCATTTTCTAAATGTGGGAGCATGTCGAATATAAAGTACTTCATCATCAGCATAATAAAAGACCCGTAATGATAAATGTGTAGCAGTAAACAGTTTATCATCTCTCTTATATCGCCAGTTTAGAGCATCAGTTCCATTAGAATGATATTTATTGTTTTTTGATTTGGGCGATTTGTCCATTGATATTTATATACTTCTTTGAAACTTTTATAAATATAGAGAGTCGAATTTGTAGTACAGTATACAAAAGTATATTCGTTATACATTGCGTGACTGTAATTGGGAAGAAATTTAGTCCATTCTAGTGGTTCTAGGTTTTCTGGATTGTCCTTTATCACTTCGTTCTTTACGTGGCTTTTTGAAGGTGCTTTGAGGATTTTGTTCAATATAAGCGCCAACTATACGAGAAGAGAGTGGGTCCCCCTTTAGGGGGGACCGTAACAACATTTCGACGATGTCCCATGGGACTATGATAGTGATTCCAGCATCTTTTGGCATTGAGCCCGTTTCTCCGTCGTTATATATGGACTGGCGATGAGTTTTTCGAGACGATCTTTCATCTCGGTGAGTTCTTCATCCTTGAAAATGAGTGTTTCAACTCCGGATTTAAGAAATTCACTATATGATTCGGGGTTGGCCCGATACATATTGACAATCTCATCGGTGTTTGTAGGAATTGGAAAACGCTTCATAGAAGTTTCTGGATCTCCTCAAGAACAGCCAGGGTATTCTCGGATGTTCGTAGTTTATTGATGAGGGGGTGGAGGGACATTACTCGATGATCCAGTTCTTGAGTCAGCAGAGCGGCGATCAGATCACATCTGAGACTAAGTATACCTGGTTCACTGGTTTTGGCGAGATCGATTTGAGTCCAGATCTCTTCTCTGAGTGATTCACTCATACCGTTGGTGGGGGTGAGGTGATACTGATCAAGAATGAGTTTCGCCGCCTCGGTCGGCGTCGTGTCTCTTATTAATTGTTCAAGATATTCTTGCATGGGGACACCTCAATTGTGTCTAGATTCATCAACAGGTCAGTTACCGTGAAAATTTCACGTTTTTGATCCGTATATTCAATTTCAATCGTACCGTTTCCTGGACGGTATGCAATAAATGTAAAGTTGTATTCAACTCCTAATACAACTGTACGGCCGGCGGCACCGTGAAGACGCTGTGCCAATGCGTCATTAAACCGTAGATCCATTAAGGACCTCCTGAATATGCAATGCATAAGATTCAAGAGATGATGACTTAATTGACCCTCGAACAGTATGTTCTCCTGGTTCAATTTTAATTTGAGACCAGAATGGAAATTTTTGTGATTTGGGATCGTCTGTATCACAGATCCACCCATGATATCCAGTGGGATATTTACCTATTAATTGGCAATGTCCTTTAACTGTGATATTTATTGGTAGTTTAATTTCTGATGGCTTCAGCATTTTGACCCTCTCTGATCATAGCTTTAATCCGATTTTCTGTAGGAATATACAGTTGATCAGGATTCAGTTCTTCAGGTAGGCCATAGGTAACAGACTGGATGACTGATCGATCAACAAATGCTTTGTTGATACGGTCCAGATCAGACTGTTTAATAAATCGTGTTCGGCGATCAGTTAATCCATGGAATACGGGGATTTCCATGATCCGGATGTACTTGTTGAGAGAATGATAACTGCAATAGACATAGTCTTTTGCATCGTTCATTCGGAGAAATTTTTCTTTGGCGCCCATTTTTTCTCCTAGAGTGTTTTTTCCATCAGAAAAAAGAGGATCCCGGGGATGAGATCGAATCTTTTTCCCCGAGCCTCAACATACCAGTGTCCTTCTTGTGAAACATTTCCAAGATCACGGATCCAAATATTTATTTCAAAATCATTAGTTTTATACATCCAACGACCTGAAATATATTTGAATCCATTATTTTTAAGATCTTGGATTATTTCCTCAGATTTCTTCACCAGATAGGACTTCTTCCTTCATCTCATAACCGATCATAGTTTTCGGCATTGTCCGCTTGATCATTTTTACGTTCATTGATTGGGTGAATGTCATTTTCTCGATAACGAGATCAACAAGAGGATTTGCTGCTTCATCAGTCATACTGATTAATGACCAAACATGAACATTTTTACCTGATCGGATCATGACGGCGGCAACATTGAAAAACAAACCATCGTCATATGTATCAAAGTTAAATACTGTGTAGGAATCAATATCGAGATTTTCATCTTCAATCCAGTCACCCAAGTCGTCTAGTGCATCAATTTGTGAATAACTATCACTAGATGCTGGCTCAACAAGAGTAAAGAGATCTTCGAGAAGTGGCTGGAATCCGTCAGTCATGTAACTGAAGAAAATTTGAGCACCAGTTTCAGTTGGGAAAACATGACTATCAAGCAGATAGATCGATGTTTGATCTTCGAATGTGCGCTGGACGCCGACAGGTTCACTGGCTGCAGATACATTTGTAAATCCAAATGCAAATACAGCCACAAAAATCATGACAAAAATTTTCATCGAGTTTCCTTTACGCCGTTCGACGGCGAAGTGCAAATGCCAACGTGGTCATGACAAATGCCAAGACCATTAACCAACTATAGTTACCGTTATTGTTCTTGGGTCCGGAACCTGTTTCCGGGAGAGTTGTAATGGGAGTGGTAGCGGGAGTAACCGTAACTGGAGTTTCGATTTTTGATGGAAAAGTTGGAGTATTTGTAGCGATATTTTCTGGTGTTTGAGTTGATGTATTAACTGGAGTATTTGATGGAATAGTAGTTTCTGTCGGGGTAAATCCTGTTCCTCTGGATGGTGTGACGGTTGCCGTGGCTGTATTGGTTTCCGTGTTGATTGGGGTGTTAGTAAATGTTTCAGTTGGTGTATTTGTTGGTGTTTCAGTAGGAGTAAATGTTTCTGTTGCCATTTTTGTCGGGGTATTGGTAAAAGTTTCGGTTGGAATACTGGTAGGCGTTTCTGTTGGTGTGTTGGTGAAGGTTTCAGTTGGTGTTTCAGTAGGAGTTTCTGTGGGCACCATTGTCGCTGTTGGTGTGCTTACTTTACACCCATTGTTGTAGAACTCTTGTGTTTGAGTATTCCAGTTAACACCATTTGGATACCATTCCTGGGGAGGAAGAATATCGCCATCATGTAACTGATTCGGTTCTGTATTCTGATTGGTTTTCAGCGTGTAGCTGCCATCTTGATTGATATAGCAACCATATACGCCGTGCCAAGCGAATGTATCAACTTGGGTCAGCGCAAAAAATCCCAGTAACAGTGGGAGAATCAACAGAATTCTTTTCATTTTGGTTCCTTCTAAAAACGAGTAAAAATCAAAAAATGAGTTAGGTTTTAGATCATGAACTATCTCCTTCTAGTTGTGTAGGATTGATTCCAGGGGTAGTCATACTATTGGTGAAATTGAACTTTCGGCAGTCCCGAGAAATTCCTGAGTGGAAATTGAACTGAAAAATGCGCTGAGAATTGCCCCCTGAGGGGGGTTTGTCTACATTGTATGTAGTGTTTAGTGGCGACTTGGTAAAAAAAAGAATGGGGACAGGCTTTCGCCCATCCCCATTTTTCTTTATCCGCTCGTTATGGTGCTTTATACGTTTCGGTTCTAGACCGTGTTCTGAGCGGAGTACAGTTCCCGACGGGCTGCCGCACGCTCACGGCCGGCTTGAGCCTGGGCGGTGATAGCTGCCGAGTCGACATTGAACAGTTCAGCGATGTTGGTGTTCACGCCACGTGGTGTCCGAGGCTGTGCAGTGCGCTCGGGCAGAACGCCGGTCGACGTGAAGTAACTAACCGCATCCTGAAGTGTCGGATTGGTGTTGTCCATCCGACTGACACGCGGAGTCGTCTTCTCGATGCCGGGATAATCGAATCCCTTGACAACCGCGAGGGCTTCAAGAGTGACGATGATCTGGTGACCGACTTCGGTGATGTACTCCTGGTTCCGACCAGTGGCGATTTCCATCGTGTAGTCGATGCCGAGGCTCTTGCAGAGCTTCGCGTCGTGGGCCAGATTGAGGATGACACACGCTTCAGAACCGGCGATGTTGCGACCGGATCCGGCAATCGCTGAAACAACACGACCACTGGTGATGGACTTGTGCTTCTCGGCGGAGGCGACCATATCGGCGACTTCGGCAACAGTCAGGGTGGCCCAACGGTTGTCCATGTCGGCGGCCTTGCCATTGACCTGGAAAGAACCCTTGACTGCGAACAGTCCCTGGTCGAGAAGCGAATCAACCTTCGTGACGACCGGAGCAAGGGTCTTGAAGGCGGCTGGAGCGTTCGACTGGCTGGCGACGCGGACAGTAAGAGACTGAGTGTGTGAAGTAGACATGTGTCTGATTCCCTTTCAATGGGATAAAAAACGCCCAAGAGCGGGCAAACCGACGACTAGGCAACAAAAGAAAAAGTCTACATAGCGAACTCCTTTCTGAACGCAGAGCATCCAACAAACGACCGCTAAAGACGTAGTACCACAACGCAGCAGACGAGAACCACGAGGGCCACTGCGAGTGTTACATAGAGGAAGATCAGGTCTAGCACGGTACCAGCACTCTTTCGAGACAGTCTTCGAATGTACAGTAGATCATTTCATCCACGATCTGGATGGATGTCAGTTCTGGTGGGAATGCGATCATCAGGTCGTGCCTGGTTGTCACCATTTCGTCAGTGTACCGTCGTAGGCCAGCTAACGAATCTCTGATTTGCAGAAGATTTGTGATTTCCTGCATTGGAATCAACCAGATGTAGGCTTTTGATGAGTCGGTCATGTTGTCCTTGATACTCATCTTGCCTTCACCGAATGATTTTGCTGCTGCGAGCCTCTGGTGGGCTGCTGCTGCTTCAGGGTATCGGGAGGCGAGTGACCATCCAAGTGGAGTGGTGACTTGCCCATTCTCGAAAACTGGGATGGCGATGATGTCTGCTCCAGTTGCAAAGATTGATCCGTTGTAGACCTGGAACTTATCGGTTGATGTAGATGCGAGATTCATCGAAGTTCTCCAGAATAATCTGTTTGACGGACTTCCAGTCGAGTCCGCCGAGTCCACATCCCAACCTTGGAAATGCGATGCTGCCGGTGAATTTGGATTCATTCACCTTCTCGGCGAAGAATTCCATATTGTTGATGATCTGTTTGTAGTCGGAGTCGTTGATCCAGTGCGTTTTCGTTGGGAACTGCCAGATGAGTTGACCCCTGGCTTTGGTCAGATACCCTTTCCCGATTGTCCCGTCTTTGCATTTGAGTTTGTACTCATTGAGCATCTCGGGATATTTGTTGGCGAACTGGAGAGCAAGACCTGCTCCCATGACTCCAACAGTGTTTACCGGATTGACGATCATGTCGGCCCCAACTGAGAAAATCGAGCAGTTATAGAACACAACAACCTCCTAGCTGAACACAGAAGAACCAACAACCGACCGCAAACCCTTGACAAACTTGACAGAGGGGTTCATACTTACGGCATAAGCCAAAGCGAAAGGCTCCCAAGAAGCCGTACCGCAAGTACCGAGGAGGACCTATGCCTAACCAGCAGGGTCTTTTTTTATTCTCATCACAGAAACGATTCCACAGAACCATAGAATCATCCCTGAGATGACGATGAACGTGTTGTTATGCAGGATTCCAGAACACATCAGGACCAGACTGATTCCTACAAGAAATCCAGACATGAACCATTTCGTGTGTCTTGGTAACTTCGAGATCCATATAACAATCTCGACGAGGTAGTAGGTGAATCTATTCCAGTAGATTCTCATTTCGGGGGTTTGCCTTTCTGCCGTATCCGAGTACAGCATTAACACTAGTAGACAGAGAGAAGGTAAACATCAGGAGATGGAGGAAATCCCACCAAAGGGATTTTCGTCACAAGAGAAGGGGAAGAAAGTGAAGAAAGTGAAGAAAACACTCCTCACATGGAAATCTATTCACCCGTATCGCCTGATTCGTGCCTAAACCCACAGGTTTCCCTGCCTTTCGGCAACGATATCCTCTCTCCTGGTCATGGCATCGATCCCTTCTACTCGCTCGATATCGAGGGAGGTACTGGGACATCATTCTCTCCAATGTCACCATTTTCGTTGACTCCTGTGTCACAAAAACCCCGGAAATCCCTGACTAGCTGCCAGAAATCCCGGGGTTATAGCTGAAGCATCTGACTACTTGTCACATGCTAGGCACAAATGGGGTCATTTCCCGTCAGGAATGTCTCTCCATTTGATGTTTCTTGGTGATTCACCCACAGATTCAGCAACTCCGGGTTGCTGTGATGTGTCGAACTCGAAGAGAGCAGAGACACCATTCCGCAGGGCTCCCTCAAGCGAGTCACTCCATGCAAGGAGATCGTTGTTCTCGTCCCGGTAGGCCCGGAAGATTGACGAGGAAGGTCCAACCATCTTCTCCGTCACCGAGAACAGTGGAATGTAGTAATCAAACCCACTGTGCCGATCCGGAGTCAGGAAAGAGACATTCCATTGCTCTCCGTATCGTTTAACGTGAATGCGCTTCATAGCGGTTCTCCAGGTAGTGATTGCGAAGGTCGTTGATCGATTCGTACTGTTTGCCACAGTAGCGACATTTCAGGTCTTCCCACTGTTCGGGTTCACCTTGCCATTTGGGCTCGCCTAGCGTGACACCCTGAATGATGATCCCATTGCTGGGATCACCCATGTTTCGCATGATCCCGTTTGAGATCATACCGACAACACGGTTTTGGACGACTTCTTTTCGTCCCTTGCCCAGATCGGAGAAGGTATCGAAACCTTGTCTCCAATCAGGAATAACATCAACGGTAACAGCGATTGCGACTTTCATCTAGTCCTCATCCTGGTAGTAAGCGTAATTCCCGTTGGCCCATGCCGACTGGGTTGCATCGTTGGGGACGAAGGTTGTCTTTCGTCCCATGCGAGTTTCAGTGTGTTTCAGGGAGTAGGTAGCCGGCGGATAAGTGGCGCCACCAACACAGTAGTTGTAGCAAAGCAGCGCCCACACCACAAACCAGACAATGACAAACCACCAAGGAGGCAAGTTAAATTGCACAACTTCGATGATCAGCCAAATCCAGCATGGGTTCCATCGTGCCCACCCCCACATTGCTTCGGGCAAATCCCGACGCCAGTGAATCGTCCTCATGGTCTCCTCTCATACCTCACGAAAAAGAGAAACAGATGTCTCTCAATCCATTTGATCATCGGTCATCTCGCATGAATGTATCGAGTTCAGCGATACGCGGATCTCGTTTTGGACGCCGTGGCTTTCGCCTGATCCTGTCCATTGGATCTTTCCAGCCGACATACGGCTTGTGCAGGTAATCAAACGTCCGTGGTCGTTCGCGTCGCTCAAGCGGCTGCTGGGCCTTCTTGTCGTCCGGGTAACTAAAAATATGGTCCATAGTTGAAGTCGTCCTTTCTCCACATTGGTTGTGTGTGGTTGACTCGTTTCTCCAAAGCTGCCATCGCCTCTGGGCCTGGCAATTCATACGTCTGGGGACCAGTCAGATCAAGGTCCAGTACCGGGGGAGGGACTTTCAACCCTGCCTCAGCGTAGATCCGTTCGTACTCGTCAATCCAACTCACGGTCATTCCTTTCCTGTAGTACCACGAAGAAAAGTCGGTTACTGGATATACCACCCTTCTGACGAATGGAAGTACTCGAATTGCTTGATAATGTCGGGGTTGGTGTCATGAACCTCAACAAAAGCCTTCAAGTACCCATCTTCAGATCCGTCCAACTCCCAGCGAGTTACGACGGTTTTCGCGTCAACTCCCTTGAGGAAACTGACAAAATCATCACGGCTGGTAATGCCGTACACAACAACAGTGGTCATTGGATTTCTCCTGTCTGGACGTACCGTACAAACGCGAGTTCATCTTCCAAGGCTTCTAACCGGGCTTGGTTCGCCCGGTTATCGCTAGATGGTTTGATCTGGGCAGAGACTCGATCAGCCTCATCGACCAATCGAATCTCGTGTCTGTCCAAATCATCTTTGGACATGTTCAGGTAGAGGTCGTACATCATTCGATTTCGCTCTCCCAGTCCCAGTCCGGTTCACCCATGACTGCATGCAATTCTGCAGCCAGTTTCTCAAGCACGTCACCGTGACATGCATGTGGTTTGCAGAAACAGAAGAGCCGTTTGCCGTACAGTCCGAAGACTCGCATCTTGAACGTCGCGTCTGTTTCAATGCGCTTCCGTGCGTATGCTTCGTAGTCTTCAAGCGTAGAACCACGATCAGCGCCTGGTGTCAGTTTGAACGGATTGCCGAAGTATCCGTCCTGTCCGTTTCCAGCACGACCAATGTACACATCGCCATCAGTCATGCTGTCCTTGCGAATGTTGTGAACACTCATGTCTTCTCCTTCAGGACGCGTCCAATAAACGACCGCTAATCGTCAAAAGCAAACATGCTGCATTTGGCGCAGTACGACCCGCCAAGATCATCAATCATGACCGACGGCTCCCCACAAATATTGCAGGGAGCCGCGATGACCGTCATGGGTTTGCCGGCCTTCCTGATCTCTTCAACACAGTGCTTCGTCCCTGGGGAGCCAGCGTCGTATACGAGGAATCCGTTGGCTCGTTCTACCATGCGGGAGTTCCGGACAAAGTTGCTGTGGATCTTTTTACCGTTGACCCACAGATAGATATCGCTCAGGTGATAGACCTCTTCCATCACATACTCGATGGTTATGGCGTTCTCGGACATGAACACCCACTCATCCCAGCGATCTTTCCAGTAGTGGCTGGCATACCCCCTGTTCGGGATGCACAGGTGGTAGGGAACACCAACCTCATAGGCAGCAAGGGCCAGTTGGTGATCGAAACCGGTGGCTGCTCCAGACAGTACTTCTGCCTGGGGATTCCATTTGAGCATCTTGTCCAACTTGTCACACAGGGTTGCATGAATGGTAGCAGGACAAGAACGCGAACCAGTACCAGCGAGTAGATACATCACAGTCTCCTTGAACGAGAAACAGCCAACAAACGAACGCCAACTACCAGTTGTAGTAGAAAACGGTGCTGATCACACCATCGAAACTCTTCAGGACGTAGAATTCCCCTTGTCCCGGGAAGTTCAGAGCATTCCCCAGAAAGCCGATGACAGCTGTCCGGGATGTAAACAGTGTCTCGAAAAAGATCTTCCCGTCACCGTCTGCCTGGACTCCCCAGAAAAATCCGGATTCGAAGGGGTTCTCAAGCATGATTCTGCGCTGGATCTCAATTGGCAGGTTCATTGATCTTCTCCTGGATCTTCGCAGCACGGTCACGGATGAATTTCATGGCTGAGGCAATCGACTCGTCAAGAGTCGGCTTGCTGGTTGTGCAGATGAACGAGCCATCTGCGGTAGAAGCGTTGGTGATGAAGCCATCGGGCTGTACGAAGATGGTGATTTTGATTTCCATCTAGAACATCTCCAGTTGAATACCACGAGCCATGTTCTCGCGGTGCTGCATTTCGCGTTCCCACCGCTTCAGGTCCTGGACGAATCCACGAGAAGCGTTCTTCACGTACTGATCGGTGGTGTTCAGGAAGATGTGGTGGAAGTGAACCAGAAAGGCCTGGACTTGAGCAAGGTTCAGGTTCCCCTTGTCCACATTGTTCCACTGGGCACGAAGGGTGAGAAACTGGGTCTTGGTGATATCGAACGGCATACGAGTCTCCTTACGCGATTTACACAGGTACGTCCTGCAATGCGTGAATCTGGGGACCGCAGCCGAAGCTACGATCCCCAAAGTCGCTACTGAACGTAGAGGTACTCAAACTCAGCCTGGACCCCAGACCACGGATCGACGAAGTTGTCGGCAGCATAGCCAACAGCCTCTACGTTGAGTATCTCGGTTCCCACTACCAGAAGATCGATGCCATCAAGGTGGATCACCTCAGGAGCATCAAAGTAGAGGGTTCCGTCTTCGTCGCGATACATACTGTTCTCCTATCTCTACGCAACCATTCGTTGCACAGAACATCCAACAAGCGACCGCCAATGGCATCGTCAATACGACCCCTGGGCGGGAGAAGGGGTAGTCCCGACGACTGCTACCCGGCAAGATTTCACGCGCGGGGTGCGGGAGAGAAAAACTTTCTGGACGACCTACTCCCATTAAACCCACCTCGCTTGTGTGTATGCTCCCTCATATCAAATCATCACCCCCTCAAAGACTCGACCCCCCAAAAAGACAACCCATTCCCCCCGACTTTTTTAATCCCCCAAAAATATTTCGCGCGCACGTAAAGCGTTTTGGCTGATATAATTGCTGTATTGCCATGTCGTCTAATGGTAGGGCGCGAGATTTTGGTCCTCGTTATGGTGGTTCGAATCCATCCGTGGCAGCCAGGAGAGCAATGAACAGACACATGAAGGCCCTTTCGGCCAAGGCAATCAAACTGGACAAGAAACGACGGGAGGCTTGGAAGCGGTTTGATCAAGACGCTTCCTTCTGGTGGCCGCTGTACTCGGCCTATATTTCAGCCAATAACAATTGGTTAGAAACCCATGAGGAATTAACCAGATTGGTGAATGCCGAGTTGGCCACACTTTATCAAAAGCCCTTATGGACCGATAAAGACTGTAAAGAGTTTGTTGAATTAGTGTTTGCGGGGTACGAATGATCGATCAAAGGATTCTCAAGAAATTCCCTTTGCCGGAACGGAATATTATTTGCTGCGCCAATGTGGGGAGTATTTCGCACGGAACAGCCGGCTCAGTGATTGATGACGAAGACATCATGGGGGCGTTTCTCCCAGAGCCGAGATCGCTTTATGGTGTGGAGAGTTTTGAACATTGGGATCCTGTTGTTTCCTCGGATCCCGAGTTGGGCAACCTGGACCCAGTCTTTTACGATATTCGAAAATTGCACAGACTCTGGTTAAAGGGAAACCCGAATGTGATGTGTCTCTTGTGGATGGAAAACAGGTTCTATCACTTTAAGAGCCAGCGTTTCTTTGCCCCTTTTATCGAGAATCGGGAGGTCTATAACTCCAAACTGGCTTATCACGCCCTGAAAGGGTATGCCCGATCTCAGTTGCACGACATGGATAAGGGGGTCTACAAGGGATATATGGGAGTCAAGCGCAAAGAACTGGTCGATAAGTTTGGCTATGACACGAAAAGCGCAGCCCACACGGTACGAATTCTCCGCATGGGAATCGAATATCTGGAAACAGGGGAATACAATATTCTCAGACCAGATGCCGAAGAAATTAAGAAAATCAAGGCTGGCGGGTGGGATCGTCAAGTCGTTTTGAACGAAGTTGATTATCTCCTGAAGGAGATGGACAAAGCGGCCGAAAGTAGCAAATTGCCCGAATTGCCAGATAAGGAACATTCGACACAAATCTTGATGAGTGTCTTGAGGGATTGGGATTATGATTCTTTTTAGGAGGATTCTCTTCGCATACTGTCTTTTGCTGACGCTTATTCTGTTGGGGAACTCTTTCCTGGAGATCTTCTCGCATGCGGAAACCCGCAAGATTGTTTATGTTTGGTTTGCCAGTCTGGTCCTCTTGATCATTCTTCTTCCATTCGAGAGGAAACCCAATGAGTACTAACTCCTTGACACAGCCGAATTCGTATTTTACAATTACACCAATGCAGATCCGACGGGAAAAGCAGGGACTGGCCGAAACGGTATCTGATGTAAGCATGGGATATCATGGCACAGTGGGCAAGATTAACAATATAATCCAAGGACTATCGTTGAGGATTATGTTGAAAGCAGAGCGTTACTCTGATAATCTTGATGATTGGTAATCACTCACTGGTGCGCTTAGGTAGAAGCGTTTGAGGAATGAGAACTCCTCGGTCCACCATGGATACGATAAGTGTTGGTATAATTATCCGACATAGGGGCAAGTGCACCAAAACCTCTATGCTCAGGGATAATTGCGAAAGCAGCCAGGTAGCACACTTCCCGAAAGGAAGAAGTCGCAGTTCGAATCTGCGAGTATCCTCCACGTGATAGCGGTATCTGTTTAACTTAGGTGACACAGGTGTTTCGGCCGACTATCACAGAGAAGGAATGGTTAAGTACGGCGGATTCTACACGTACAAGAGAGGTTCGATTCCTCTCCCTTCTCCCAAGACATAGTCTTGAATGATGGCGTAACTCAAAGTACCTGCTACCGTGGGGAAAGGGTATACACAGTTCAAGTGCCCATGTTTGCAGAGGGTTAATCTCCTGAGCATTATGGTTAACAATGGGTCTACCAAACCCGGGCTTGATTGCTGACAACACTGTGTAGTCGTGTCGATACCTGCCGAAGAGGCTGAATTGACATCAACGCTTGCCGGAACGTGAGGGTAACCAATCCCTCCGCCATCTTTGTCGAGGTAGAACAGCGGTAGTTCGTCGGCCTCATAAGCCGAAGGTCAGTGGTTCGAATCCACTCCTCGCCACCAAAGTCTGGAAATGATCAGCCAGCCAGTGCAGCCCCACACTGTCTCAACGGGGACTCACCGGAGGACATCGAATCCGGAAGTGGCACCCTTAGCGGGGCGTGAGAAACGACGCCACAATGCATTTGTAACTCAATTGGCAGAGTCTCTGCTTTCCAAGCAGGTGGTTGCAGGTTCGAGTCCTGTCAGATGCTCCAAGTGCTAGGCAACACACTTGAACCAGAGAACTCGGAGGATTTCTTAGCCCGATCTCCCTCCGAGTTTTCTATTGGGAGAAACAATGATTTTCGACTGTAAACGATATGTCTGGGTTTGCGACGATTGTTTCACAAAATCTTTTGTCGATGTTCCGAATGTTGTATGGAAACGTGTAGACATACATGGGGAAAAGACGAATCTCTATCATTATTTACCCGAAAATTGGGTAGAAATTCGTGTCCCTGGTGTGGATATTTTGCATTGTTGCCCTGTTTGTGCGATGAAGCGTGTTCTTTAACCCGGTGTAGATCAGTGGTGAGAGCAGCAGACTTATAATCTGCCGGTCATGGGTTCGATTCTCGTCACCGGGACTGTTATACTCTACACAAGATAATTGCGGAGGTAGCTCAGAGGTAGAGCGGCAAAAATGCGGCATGTCAAAGGACCCGGGATGTCTTTGGCACATGAGTAGGTTCGAATCCTACCCTCCGTATCGTGTATAATACTCACAGATCGTTACTATGATGGGCGTGCGTAAAGGTAACCCTCTCCTGGTTTATGCCAGGACCACTCAGAGATGAGGGATAGAAAAAGAGGTTCGCTCCAAGGCCTGTATGGCCGGCCCATCCGGGAAACTTGATGGGACATGCACTTATAGCTCAATTGGCAGAGCAGTAGTTTTGTAAACTACCGGTTAGGGGTTCGAGGCCTCTTGGGTGCTCCGGGTTTTATTAGTGAGGAAGAACACAATGGGAAACGACAGGTATCAGGACGCAAAGAATTATTTGGACAGTCTTCTGTATGAGATGAGGCAGTTGTCCACAACAACCCCGTCTCGGGAACTTAGTCTCGCTATCACAAACGCTGAACAGGCACAGATGTGGCTGGAGAAGGTCCTCGTTCCGCAATACAGTTAGATTGGTTCTGCACGATTCTTGTAGGATCTTGAGAAATGGGGGTAGATTGTAACTGCCCCCCTTTTTCTTTGGAGAAAATAATGAACAAATACTGGAAATGGTCAATCGTACTCTTTGTTCCTGCCCTTATACTCTTCTTGGGAACTTTCTGGATTAATGTTTTTCATCAGTTGTCCGCTCCATTGAATACGGCTTTGGCTATGACGTGTCTTGTCTTTGCGTTACCATCTCTGATTCTTTTCTTTGTAGGATTTGAAAGAGATTAATCCATATACTATCAATATTGACTTCAGGAGGTGGCCATCCGTCCTATTACTGGAACACTACAAGATGATCGCGATCTGGTGTTGTGATAGGCCTTTGTCTATCCCCCTGTTAGTAGAGAGAATGGAAAATTTTATGACTGATGAGCAGGCTCAAATTGTCTTCTGGACTTGTTTGAGAGAGAATTTACTCATCTGGGAGGGAAGTCTTGTCTACAGATCATAATGAATTGGTTCGAGAAATCTTGAGGATCGTAGAAGAAAACCCAAACATCCCGACATCAGAAATCCGGAATCATACACGTAAGTTAACTCAGAAAGAGCACGCTCTATTCCGATATCATATTTTCCATTTGGCGAATATCGGCGCCATTATTATTGGAAATGACCGAAAGTGCAGGTTACCTGGTGTTCCGAAAAAGAAAGCCTAAGACTATCGAGGGTGCAATTCCTAAGCGGGAAATGCGAGATATCGGGAAAGAAGTAGTCGAAGCCTTAAAGGCAACATACATTGAGGATCCCATCGAACCCGACGTAAGCAAACCATCAGCGAGTACAGAAGAGGATATTGTGCTTTATCTAGGATTCCCTCCCAATGTTCAAAATAACGCAGACTGATTTAGATGAACTTGCCGGCTGGGAATCCAAGCCGGTTTGTTTTTTATGCAAGAGTAATGGTCCATTCCATATGCACCATATGATTTTCCGTTCTCATGGAGGGAAAGAAGGAGATAATCTGGTTCGACTGTGCGAGGTTTGCCATTCTGCAACACATGGGATCAAAATGATCAAGAAAGGCTTCAGTTGTGAGGTCTGCCGTAAGCGTCCGGAATGTTATTTCGGGCAAGTCGTGATGGGCGATGAAGTTGTTTCAGAAAAACCCTGGTAGATCTACCACGATTATCGAAGAAGAGATTCAGATAAAGGTCGACGAGATCGCAGTACTGGTTGAAGAACTCCTAAGCATCTCAGATCCGGAATCTAATACGCTAAAAGACCGTATTGATGCCCTGATTATTGAGGCACAATCACACGAGATGGAACTTGAACGAATCAGAACGCGACGAGCATTTGCAAATGACCTCATCGGACGTCTTAATCCTCGGAACGGAGGAAATCCTGACCCTTCCATTTGAGAGGGCGATGCGATTTCTTCGTCATTTATCAGAAAATAGCCTTAAAACCATGACTTTAGTCATTGATAAACGACTTTTCTTCGATGAAGAGGTCGTTGACTTGGTCAATACCTGGGGATTTGGCAGGATTAAAGAGTGAACGACGAATATACACCTGAACCAATCGAAGAAATCGCCAAACGAGCCGGGGCTTATGACTCTGGTATCCAGATTTTGCATCGTGGATCCCACGCAGCCATTGAAATCATCACAGAAAATGATCGAAAACGGGTTTTGCTCAACGAAAAGAACCTGTCGAAATTAATTTATCAGGCTCAATTAATACTTTTAGAGATTCGCAAGACAGAAGTTAAAGAGTGAAAAAGGTTGAAGGTAAGCATCGGTCTGAATATCAATTTACCGATGTCGATCAGAAGATTTTAGCGGCTACAAGAGACGATGTGACGCTGTTTTCACAGCATTATTTCGATATTGAGCCGATGCCTTGGCAACATTACTTTTATCATGCCCCGCAAAAACAAAAAATCGTTGTGGCAGGTATTCGTTCGGGTAAAACCTTCGGTGCTGCCCTCGGTTTTACCCATTACGCTACGTTCAATCCTTACACGCGCATTGCGAACGCAAGTATTTCGCTGGATCAGGCGAAAATCGTCTATACAAGTGCGCTGGAGTTGGCGAATAAATCTAATTTTTCTCGTTTCGTTGATCATGTGGCAAAGCATCCTTTCCCATTTATCAGAATGGTGAATGGATCTGAAATGTGGTTCCGATCTGTTGGTTACGAAGCAGAACTTTGGCGTGGTCAGGAATTTGACTGGATCAATGTCGACGAAGCGGCCTACATTCCGACAGTTGCAACAATTACAACATTGCAAGGACGTCTTTTAGGGAAAAATCCAGCGACCAATAGGTACCGTGATGGTATTTTCACTATTACAACCTCACCGAAGGGGCGTGGATGGCTTCAAGAAATGTGGCGGAAGGGTGATCCAGCCTATCCAGAGTCAGATGTCGAGAAATATTTAAGTCTCCGGGTGAGAACACTTGATAATCCTCACCTCAATCCAGCCCAATTAGAGTTAACACTTGCTAATTACACAGATCGACAGCGAATGCAGGAACTTGAAGGCATGTTCCTGGATCCTGAGGACTCTGTTTTTAGTTGGGAATCTATTCAGGCGATGTCTGACATAGAGCGCCCAGAAGTAGAAAACCTTATTCGGCAGATTGACGCCATTGAAGAAGGTAAATTTAAGCAATTTAATACAAATGATTATCAAAGATTTGAACTTGAGCCAGTTCCCGGTAGGAATTATCTGATTTCATGGGACATCGGAACAAAAGCCACTCGTCATTTGGGTCGTAATGCTACCGTGATGTTTATTGTGGACCTCACTGACAAGCCATGGAAAATTGTGGGCTTCCGTCGAGAGACACAGTCTTCTTATCCAGAGATTATCCGCATGATTAATGAGACCGATGGTCGTTGGAAGATGAAGGGTAAGACCCAAACCTGGACATTAATCGACTCAACTGGATCCGGAAATGTCGTTAAAGAGATTTTGGAAGACAGTTATGGACTTTCAGTCGAGGGAATGGTTTATTCCATCGCTTCCAAGCCAGAAGTTATTACGGCTGGTCAGTATGCTTTAGATCACCGAATGATCGTAGGTCCACCGATGCGTACAGTTATGGACGAATTTGGGGCTTACATCATGGACGATAAGCGTATTGCTCAAGACTGTGTTATGGCATTATGCCAAGCGTGCTATCACGCACGTATTAGAACAGGAGATAACCAACGAGCGCAGGGAACAATTCTACCCACTCGAACATCAGAACGTCGTCACCCGCTTTTCGACACTACAGAACAGCCGGAGAGCCGGCGTCGGGATCGGAGCGTTCGCCGGAGTTAATCCCATACGTCAGTAACAAACATTATCTCGATGATGATTTTCCCTATCTTTACATCTATACGGCTTTAAAAGAGCGGTGGGACATGCATTTAGGGGCATGTTTTTTGTGTAAACATCCTTACATTCTCATTCAAGATCCAGAGGTCTCCAAACCCGAAGGGGAAATTTGTTGTTTTAATTGTTATATGCGTATGGTCAGGTGGAGTATATGAAAAAGAAGAAAGTTTGCAATCTGGTTAATGAGTTCGTTCAGTATTATCAATCCCAGTTCCCATGGCTGTGGGAATGGACCATCAATATTGCCTACAAGTCAAATAATGATACGTGGTCAGAAGTCGCAATGTGTGTGCAAATACAAGGCTACGTTCGGCGGGCAACTATTGTGATTCATGAGCACGCCCTGAGTGTAAGCGAGAAAGAACTTGAACTTCTCACCCTTCATGAAATCTGTCACCTTCTTATGTCCGATATGATGGACTCAATGTCCGAGAAGGCAAGAAAGTCCGTAGTGAACCAGGAGGAAAAACTCTGCTGGGATTTTGCCAAGAGTTTTGTTTATGGAAGAGATTATCAAGAGGATTAGAGTGTTAGACACGGACCTGCATCTTCTCGAAATCGAGATAAGAAAGACAGAAGAACGCATGAAACTTGATCGTGAATCTCTTAAAGAAATGAAAGAGAGGAAAGCGATCCTCAAGAAGGAACAGACCAAGTTAGTAAAGAAGGTTCACGATAATGAAGCCAAACATCGCAGTTGATATAGACGGAGTCTTGGCGGATTCAGACGGTCCGCTTTGCGGGGCTATCAACGAAGATCTTGATTTAAAACTGGATCCGAAAGACTGGACTCATTATTGGCATCTTGATGAGATTATGGCTGAGTATGTAAAAGACCCTAAGGAATACGTCGGCAGTCATTTTTGGAAAGATGGATTTTTACGAGGACTCCCCGTTTATTTAAATGCAATTCCTGCAATGAAACGGATAGCCGGTCTGGCTAAAGAAGTCCATATTGTCACCATGCGTAATACGGAACGGAACCCCACCTGTAAGGAGCAAACACGTCTCTGGTTAGATCATTATGGTTTTGTTTATGACAAGATTGCATACACGGCTCAGAAAGCAATGTACTGTCGCCAGAACAACATTAAGTACATCATTGAAGATAGTCCCGAACATGCCCGTGAATGTGCGTCTGTCGGTATTGGGGTGTTTTTAGTTAATAAACCCTACAATCAAGATGTAGTCGCTACCGGTAAAAACGGAATCTGGCGAGTCGATCTTTTAACAGAAATTCCCCGGTTACTTATTGAGGACTTATGAGACGTCAACGCCAACTACGGGTTGCAAACAATGTCGAGTCGACATTACCGATTATTGGTCTGGATCTTAATGGTGTACTTGCTGATGCGAATCGCCGTTTGGTACGTGATGTTGAATCCACTTGGGGGCTGAAGATTCTCCCAGAGGATATCAAGACATATGATGGTATCTACAAAAGACTCTCAAACTACACAGGAAAGGATAAGGATATTCATGTTTGGTTACGTTCCACGGTCAATAGTCCGCACTTTATTTTGGCTTTGCATCCTCATGATGGTCTTGATTACCTAATATCCGGGCTCTCTGATTTACCAGTAGAGCCCAGAGTAATAACCGGACATTCTCAGAATGAACTAACAGTCAAAGCCACTGAAGAATGGTGCCATAATCACAAAATTCCCTGGGCAGTTAATTTTGTTCGGGAAAAAGATGGATGGTGCCGGCAGACAAAATCAAAATGGTTGGTGGAAGACAACCCTTATCACATTCTAACTGTTAGTGATAATGGACAGGACGTTATTGTCTACAATCAGCCTTACAATCAGAACATATTTCCTACTGATGGATCAACTGGTGGAAAGATCACAAGAGTCAAGTCGCTTTTGGACATCCTTACAGTTGTTACGAGAGACTTAAAGCATGAAATGTTATCGGGTCAGCGTACTCCGCTCGGTTGAAGCAAGCATGGAAGTCTGGGCCGATTGCGAAGATGATGCTATCGATGCAGCACTTGGGTATAAAAATTCCGCAGTTATTGCGGAAGAGAACGAATGTCCAGTCGATGACAAACTTTTGGAGTCATACCAATGTCAACGATTACATCAATGCTAAGGCAATTCTTATTTTGTAAGAATGGTGTACATCACGGCCATCCTTGTCGAGATTGCGGAAAAAATTGAGAGTACTTAAAGCAAATATGAAGCGTCTTCGCGACAAACTTCAGGCACAGTTATCTGAATATGATCTTGATATCCGGGTTGTAACTGTTGCTCGATTTTTGTCATTCAATCTTTACCTGATTGAAGTAAAGATTAGTGATGACCTTACTATGGTTTATACCTATGACATGCTTGACAATGGAGCGTCTGGAATAAAAGAGACTGCCCTTATTGAGATCCGTCAGGCCTTGGGCGAAAGTATCGAAATGCCCTCTGTGAAAACAGGATTTGATGACATTATTACCTATGAAAGTCATTTTGGATGATTACTGCTCACTCTGGTAGTGAACCCCCTCTTTCTGTCTCAAAAGAAATCTGTAGAACATTAATTAAGCAGCAAAAGGGACGAATAGCATTTGCCGGCCGGGCTGGCGCCGGTAAATCAACTTTAGCCAATCATTTAGCCGGCCGAGATTATTTTGTCCTTAATCATGCGGACCCCATCAAAGAAGAAATTCTTGAGTGGCTTACAGAGAGTGTCCTCACTGGATATGACCCTGAGTCCGAAGAGACCTTCAACCACTTCTGTGGGTTCATCGGATTAAGCCCTCGTCGGGTAGAAGATGATCTCTGGGAAATGGTTGGACCTGTATACGCATCGTTTATCAAACTTCATGTTGCGGCGATAAAGGCAAACTGGAACCTGTCCCCATTTCTCGACCTTCGAGCAGGTGAACATATAGCGGCCAAGGTTGCCTTTGTAGATGCCCATAAAGAAGTATTCAGGTCTCCTATGCAGATCTACTCTGAAATGAGCAAAGAGATCGCTGCAGATCCTTATTACTGGGTTAACCGCACGATCTCTCGATCATCAGGAGAACCAATCTGTTTTAATGCAGATACACGTTTCAGGGATGAAATCGAATGTATGAAGATGTGTGGTTGGAGCATGATCTATTTAGATATTTCTGACAGTACTCAGGCTAAGAGACGTCCTGAAATGACAGATGAGCAGAAGATGCATCAAAGTGAATGGGACATCAGTGCACTTGATTGTGATTTTTGTATAGATTCCAATAAAAGCGAGTCGTCTGTCTTGATGCAACTGAGTGAATACTTAACGGAAAAGGCTGTTCACTATGCAAGATAAGTACCGGCGTTTACTCCAATTTGAGAGTTCTCAACGACGTCGTCTGGGTCATACCCGGATGGTTCGGTATTTAATCAATCGTCGGTATTACTACGGAGATAACCAAGATCCTGATGATGTTAATCAGCCTCTTGGAATTCGCTATGTTCCCAAGATTGTCCAGAAACATGTCCATTATCTTTTTGGAGAATGGGAAGGTGACATTGTCGATTGGGTTGTAGACCCAAGTGATAAGACTTCTGATCAGGATAACGAAGTAGCCACAAATATTTCCCGTGCTATTTATGCCATCATGCGACGCGCAGACGCTGATGAACTCTTTCTAAAATCGGCAACCGATGGATCGATTTACGGAGATTCAGTTTTAAAGGGTGTTTGGTCACAGAAAACTCGGGGAGCAGCCATTGATGCAATTCTTCCTGAGTATTACCACGCAATGTGGCATGCCCTTGATACGAATGAAACTGAAGAAGTCCTGCTTGCTTATAGTATGGATCGTCAGTCTTCATACGATATTTTTGGCACTCCGGGCAACCCACGATTTCGTGAACAACTTTCTCTTTTGGATCCCGGACTTGCGACAGTACAGGAGTATTGGAATCGCAAAGAATACGGGCTTTTAATCGACGACGAGATTGTAAAGACTGCAGAAAATCCCTACGGCTTTATTCCATTTATTCATATTCCGAACATGGGTGTAAACGGAGAATATTATGGATTTGGTGATGCCGAACCAATCTTTGAGATTCAAGACGAAATTAATATGCGTGTCGCTGACTTCGGCGACATTATTAATTATCACGCCCACCCTATTACGTTAGTCAGAAATTACTTTGGTCGCTTTTCTGACCTTAAGACTGGACCCGATGTTGTTTGGGACATGGGTCGAGAGGGAGAGGCTTCCTATCTGGAATGGGACGGGCCGGCTCCGGGAGTTATGCAATATTTGGATTTGCTGATGCAGATCCTCTTTGACACAACATCGCTGACTGGTATTGCCTTTGGACGAACGGAAATGTCCCAAGCTAGTGGTTCAGCACTTGTTGTGCAAATGCTGCCTATTGTTGAGATCGTTCGACGCAAACGCGCTCTTTGGGGTCCGAAGTTATCTGAGTTTGCCAAGATGTTAATTATCATTGAAGCAGCCGGTATGTCTTCCATTTCCTTCAAGGAAAAATATAAGTTTGACATTACAGATCTTGAACGATTTGATATTCGTCCTAAATGGGCACCAATTCTCCCACGAGATAGGGCAATTGTCGTTAATGAGAATGTTGCCCTCTTAGTCAATAAGGCTCGTTCTATTACATCTGCCCTTAAAGATCTTGGCACTGATGATCCGGAAACAGAACGCAACAAAATCATGGATGATTTGCGGGACTTCGGCAGAATTAATAATGAACTGCAGAGTGCTCTTATGGAGAGTGAAGCAGACGTTAATAAGGAACTCGCCGATCATGAAGCAAGTCTTGGAATTGGAGTTGGGAGAGTCACAAGTAATCCAACAAAAAACCCACTTAATCGAGATGGCGGACAAAATTCCACATCTGCAAAGGGTGGATCTAACGAGGACAGTTAATGAAGGAAAGCCGGAGGGCTTGGGAAGTTATGACCCGCTGTGAAAAGTGCGGAGACATGCCCAACATTATCTTCTGGCTACGTAAGAGCACAGATGGCTTTTACCATGCCACTCTAGAAAAGAGTACTACTGCCGCAGTATCAGGTCATCAAATCGTTCATCGGCCTGGTTTCTGTGATGGAAATCTGGAAATATACGACACCCTACCCGGGCGAACGATCCTGGATGGGTAAGGAGAAAGAATGACAACATTTGGTAGGGTTCCACACCCAGCATACCTGGACCATCCTATCCAAAAGGCCGAAGGTCACGGACAGAATAATCTAGGACAACGGACAGTAAAAGGTGTTGTATGGCACCGTATGATCGGGACACTTCGAGGTACTGACACTTACTTTAAACTCCCTACAACAGATGCACTTACAGATTATGGTGTTGGCGTTCAGGGTCCTGACGTTACCAATGATGACGGAGTGATTATTCGTTGGAATAATCCTCTCGGGGTTCAATCTGGTTGGGCTTCAGGTCCTTATAAAGGGGCTTGGGGAGATGGTAAGGCATTCGTTGAATATCACAATAACGATCTTAAGGTTGTTAATCGTGATCAAGCCTCTATCGAGATTAGTGGACAGTACGACACACCACTTACTCCCAAATCAAAGGCCGCAATCGCTGCTTTGACAGCCTATTGGGCAGACCAGTACAAGATTAGTTGGGACAAGTTCCCAATGTGCCCTGAAGGGTTTTCATTTGTTCGGTACCACCAGGAATTCTGTCTTGGTACCGGCAAGGTTTGCCCGGGCAAGGTCGTTATGAATGAGACTGAGGAAATTATGGAACTCGTCCGAAAAATTCTCAAGCAACATCAGGAGGATGTCGTGCCAGAACCTAAGCCCCCAATTCCCCCACAGCAGCCCGATTACGTGAAGCCTTCTCCTTTCCCGAAGTCAACGGGTAAGGATGAGCAGTTGAATGACACCACATGGTTTGCTATCAAGCGGACTGTTGTGGCAAGGAAGTCTGCTGTTCCCCAGCGAGCACAGGCGACCCAGACTGCACCCAAGGCCGCTCCAGACCTGAAGCAGGGAGATACTTGTGAAGTTATCTTTGCTATTCAGGCTAAGGATCTTCTCTGGTATTGGATTACTGTCGACGGTTATCGAATTCTTATGAGCGATACCAAGACACGAGTGAGGTTTGCACTGTAATGGGTACACTTGATCGAACACTTTCATTCTATGGCCCTCATGGCGAACGGATTGATGTCCACGCCGATGGCGGCTTTGCCAAGATTACACGGTTTGGACCTGACGGAGTTCCTTCTAACGAAGAGGGAGAAACTCTTCAAATGGTGCTTGACTTCTGTAATGACGTTCTAAAGGCTTACGATGAAAACGCCTTCGCATGTTGCGGAGATGTTGATAATTGTGAGCGAGAGTGCGAGAAGCCTAGTGCAGTGGACTAGTGAACAGGACTCGTTCTTAGCAACGAATCGGTTCAGTGAGGTTGAGGCCCGGGATGATTTATTCCCGGGTATCACCCACCCCGAGTATTTGGCTCGACGACGGGAACTCAAGAAAGAAGATCATCCAGACTATATAGATGTCCGTAACCGTCCGCCAGTAAGTCGACGTTTACCGTCTATTACTGTCCCCGAACTTTTCAGTGAAGCCGATGGCGCAGAACTCTGGACTGCAGTCATGGAATTTCAAAAAAGTCATCAGAAACAGTATGCCAATGAGATCTTGACCGATGTTGAGATCAAAGTTGATACAGACCATCCGTTCGGGGTGGTTTTTATGAGTGACTGGCATATTGGCGGAATTGGGACTGATCACGAATCACTTTTACGTGATATCGACCTCATTAATAATTGCGATCAATTAGTCGCGTATGTTGGTGGAGATCCTATTGACAACTTTATTCCTGAAAAACTTGCTCATGCTGCTCGGGATTCTCAAGTAGTTAACCCGGGTTTCCAGTGGAAAATGTTTCGACACGCTATCGAATTGATTCAACCGTCTCTCCTTGCCGTGGGACGTGGTAATCATGATGGATGGACACAGAGAAATGCAGGAATTGAAGGCATTAGTCAGGCGCTCAAGGGAATCCCTGTTCTTCATACTGGAGAAGACACCTATATCGATCTGACTGTAGGAGAAATAAATTACGTTATCTACCGGAAACACCGTCCAATAGGAAATTCTCGAATTCATCGTACAGCCGGCGCGAAGACTTCTTATCAGACAGGTAAGCGTCTGTTTGATGTTGGAGTGACTGAGCATCATCACGAAGCAGCGATTAATGCCGAAATCCGTCACGGTGAGTATCGATGGTTTATTACGACTGGTTCTTACAAAGTTGAGGATGCACATGCGCGTGAATGGGGATTTATGCACGGTGGAGTTGGTACACCAGTAGTTATCTTCTATCCCAAGCGCAAGAAGATGGTGACATATCTGACTATTGAGGACGCAATTGAGCATTTGGAACGTTGACCCGGAAGAGGATGAAGATGAGTCCCCTTTCTTCCCGGCATTCTACGATGACGAATTAGAGAGAGACGCATGGGATCAGCAATGGTCCGACCTCTCATATGAAGACGATGAAGATCTACAACAAGAACAGGATACCTAGAGCCGCACGTTGGCATTTTCGCAAACCGTTTCAGTTCCGGGGACTCTTTGAGTTTGCTGATGAAGAGACTGGCGAGACATTTGTCATCCGTGTGGGAACCTTTGGTGGGCCCGATACCCCCTATGAATTAATCGAGCAGTATGCACAGTCATTACTGATTACAGCAGGAATGTTAAACGCCGGTGCAACTACTATCGCAGAACTTAACGGTAAACCCTCACCCAACTATCCTGCCGACCTCCCCGGGCCCAATGCCGACGAGCCCCTACTCGTGGAACACGATACTTCCCAGGACACGTATAACGAGGACCAAATCACTTTTTATGGACAGATTCGGGCGTAAGATAATCCTTCTGGCAGTTATTGCCATCTTTTTAGCATGGGTATTTGAAGTTGAGACCACGAACGATCAAGAAATCTGAAGAATCATTTCGACTGGAACAGGCCTTAAATGATGCAACTTCTCAAATCGGCATCATGGCTCAACTACTCGCACAGCAAGCAAAAGATAATGGGGGATCATATAGATTGGTTGAATGCCAAACTTGTCTCCATAATTCCGGGAATAGAATGACGTTTATAGAAGTTACGCTACCGCACGGGCCGTCCGTCGTGGTAGCGATACACAATCATGTCATTCTTTCGGGTCCCGTGGAAAGACTGGAACACGTTCCATCTACTGCAGGATTACCGGAGTTAATTGCATATTTGCAAGGTGTGTCGATTGGACACATGTATGACAAAAGTATTAACTAGGTCTTGATGACCTAAAGGAGTAACTATGCCCCCGACAGAAAATGCCCCGGATCCAACAGATGGTTCGGTGCCGACAGCTGAAGAGGAAAATAAGGAAACAGTGACACAAGAGTCGAAAGAAACAAAGGAAACAACAACGCCTCCGGAACCGGTAACCACTCCTGTTGCGACCAGTGCTACTGATACTCGGGACTATCCTGCTGAACTCGCGGCTAAAGACCTCGAAATTCAGAAGATCAAGGACCAGTGGGAAACATCAAAGAACGATCATCATCTTAGTGTTGATGAAACTCGTAAAGCCCAACTTGCGCTCGCCCAAGCCGTAACCGAGCGTGAGAATTTGGCTAAGGAGTCTGAAGCCGCTCTAAAGAAGGCCAGTGATGAACTGGCCAAGGTGTCGCAGGCCACGCAGACACTGAATCAGGAGCGAACAGATCTCTCTAGTCAATTGGAAACTTCAGAAGCAACTCGGGTGAAACTCGAAGTGTTGACTGAGGAATTCCCTGAGTTGTTACGGTACAGCAAGTTGATCCCGGCTAATAGGGATGCTGAGGCAGTTCGCCAAGCCTGTAAGAATCTTCAAGATGCACGACAGGCCGATCTGGAAGCACAGCGGATCGATTCGGTACATAACGTAAACACGTTCCGCACCGCACCGGTTTCGAAGGAGGCTCGGGTACTTCAGAATCCTGAAGAGATCCGGGCATACTTGGCAGAAGCCGCTACACCTCAGGAGTATGAGCAGCGACGCACACTGCTCCTTGACAATATCGCAGCCCTTCAGGCTCGTGAGAACGTCAAGTAACGCGACTGACCGTAAGGCAGTTACCGGTAACCCCGGTTAAGGACTATATACGTGGCTACAACTTACACGGATATTATTAGCACAAGCAATCTGCCTGATGCTCTCCGGACGATTTATAGCGCGGATCTTGAGTTCACTGCGACTCCCATGATGGTGTTCGACCAGTTTACTGAATCCAAGAACGACTTTAAAGCGGACCGTGGCCAGACTGTTGTTTGGACTATCTACCGTCAGCTTGCTCCGTCCATCTCGGCTCTGTCTGAGACCGTCGACGTTGATGGCAACCAGATCCAGGACTTCCAGGTGACGTTCTCGGTGGCTGAACACGGTTACGCAATCGGTACAACCGAAAAGCTTGACCTGCTTTCCTACCACGGACCAATCGCCAACATTGTTCGTGATCTGCTCGCTCCCCAGATGGCCCTCACTGTGGACACTCTGGCTCGTAACGCGTTTTATGCTGGCGCTCCCACCACCTATGCAAATGGTGCTGCAAACCGCGCTGCTCTGACGACTTCGGATGTTGCGACTATCGATATCATCAAGCAGGAGGCTTATCGCCTGTCTGCACAGCGGGTTCGGCCGGCTGGCTCTGATTATATCTGCGTTGCTCACCCGGCTGTTATCTATGACCTTCGTGAAGATTCGCTCTGGCAGAATGCCGGTGTTTACTCTGACCCGAACCGCTTGCTCAGTGGTGAAGTCGGACGAATCTTCGGTGTTCGCTTTGTTGAGTCTCACCAGGCTCGCTTGGCTAATGCCGGTGCTCAGGTCGCGCAGACGACTCTGTCGAATGCGTATTCTGTTGGAGTTGACCAGATTGATGTGGCTTCTGCTTCCGGCTTCTCGGCCGGTGATGAAATCACTATCTTTGCTGCTGCTAATTCAACCCCAGATGGTACCGATCCGACGCAGGAAAATGTTATCATCGAGTCTATTAGTTCAAATACTCTGACCCTTCGACACGGTCTTGCTGTCGCCCACGCCAGTGGTGCGAAGGTCCGTCTCGCTGTGGACATCTACCCCCTGATGTTCCTGGGTGCTCAGAAGCCGGTTGGCAAGGGCACAGTCCTTGCTCCGGAAGTTCGTGTGGCTCTAAAGATCGATAAGCTTCAGCGCATGAGCTACATCGGCTGGTATGGCCTGTTCGGTTACGGAACCATTCGTGACTGGACTTACTCGGTTGTTGAGACCAGTGCTTCCCAGTCTGGTGCCTACACCTTCGGCTTCTAAGTCGAACTAATAGGTATGATAATGAGGGTCGTTAATTCGGCCCTCTTGTCATTTCTGGTAAAATAAATCAAACAGTCCTTAGGACCGTTATAGTTTAAAAGCAGCACTCGCCACCCTTCTGGGGTGGCGTTTGCTTTGTCTTCTTCTGCAAATGCCGGTAGTATCAATTAGTAACAGTATTCCTACGAGGAAATCCATTGACAGCAAAGATTTACGTAGAACAAAAAGGTATCTTCCATGCAGACACGCAAGAAGAACTCGCCAAGTTAACTCATGTTGCGACACAAGCAATTCGTGAAGGAGGAGGGGCTATTACAGATCTAACAGAAGTGATGGAAGTACCGGAGGGTCCGGATAAGGGCACATTTGTGCGTTATATCACCTACGCTACACTGAAATCATCGCTCGAAGATATTGAATTTATAGCCACAAAGGTCGATGACTACAAAATCGCAGTTCCTTGAGCAAGTTCGGCTTCGACTGGACGATGTAACTGAAGATGATGACGGTCGTTGGTCTGATACCGAACTCAATGCGTATCTTGTTACCGCTACCTATGAATATTCCAAAACATTCCCACGGATCAGAGAACAAGAATTCGAAGCCGATGGTATTGAAACTCGATATGATGCTCCGACGGATCTTATTGATGATCAAATCCAAAAGGTGACACTGAATGATCCGCTTCGTGGATATGAGGAAGAAATCCCCCACAAAAGTTTGCGACGTCGAGGGTCAACTCGTTATTACGAGTGTGTGGATGACACAATCATTTTTGCCTTTCCCCCAAATGGCGATGTGATTGTACGGTACGCCGCATTACATACAATGCCAGACTCAGGTAACTCTTCAGTCCCAATGGAAGATGAAGATCTTATTTACGCTCATACAATGGCGACAGCATGGCAGCGCATTGGTGGAAATGATGCTGCTCTGTCACGATGGGATGAGAATGGAAAGCGAGATGACTCTCCATTAATCCCTCAGTATGTCCGTATGTGGGCGCGCTATCGGCAGTTGGTAGATCAGAAGTTAAGCACCCCACGTTTCTACAAGCGTGTTCGGGTCGATGGTAACTGGAGAGTCTAATTGGCTTACGATATTACAAACGCGATCATGGATTATTACATCGAACATTTCGGTGAAGCAATGAACTCCGGATGGACCGAAGAAGATCCTTCATGGTTGAAAACGATTGAGAGGGGTCCACTGCAAGATGACCCTACCAAACGAGCTGGCTACCTTGTCATTACCCCCGACAAGGATATTGACCCTCAGGGTTATCGCCAGCCCGTTGGTTCTCAACGTAAAAATCGGCTTCACATTCCTGATGCTGCTCCTGACTGGGAAGTTGGCGGGGGATTCCTAATGATTAATTACTTCAAGATTGAGGGATGGACCCCTCGTCAAAGGAGTAAGGATGATGCTTATTACTTGGCCGGTATGGTAGACCGTCGTCTTGAACGAACAGTCCAGATCATGGCTCGTAAGGATCTTTTCCAGGGTGTTTCCACCGATGATGGTATGGAAACTACTGGCGGGCTTCAGCAAATCTTCAACTTGAATGGTTCAACCTACGGACTAATTGGCGGTGAGAAGGAATGGTATGGCAAAGTACATATTAGCTTTGGTATCTATTCCCAAATCTCTAATCAATACTGGAAATAAATATGCCTAGATATTCAGTTCAATGTGACGCTTGTGAGGAAATTCATGATTTCAACATGACGTATGACACCTATGACAGTGTTGTAGAGAAAGATTTCTTCTCTGCAGATTGTCCTAATTGTGGTGTTATTACTTCCCATCGGGTTGTCCTCACCGAAATTCCTGCTGTGGAGTGGAGAACTCCTGGCGCCTATTCTTACGACAATGCTCCGCCTCATGTGAAGTGGCAGCGAGAGAATGTATCAGAAAGTGGAACACGTAATGACGTTAAAAAGCGCGACCGCAGACACGAATAAGCGCGGACGGCCTTCTAAAAAGTCTGTGAGCACTGTTACAGACCCGAAACATTCGGACGAAATCTCAGATACTACTATAAAGTTTCCAGAAATCGAAAATTCTGACACAGAATCTGAGACTGAAGCATATGACGCAAAACTCAATAATACTTTTGAGCAGTCTGACGAGCTTGATTCTGATAAACCTATGGAAATTCCTGATAGCTCTATCGATCCAGATATGCAAAACGTACCCGTCCCACCCCCGCCCGTGGACAATTCCTCGCAGGAAATAAAGGAACCACTCAAAGCCTATGGCCCGAATGGGGAAATTATTGCGACATCTTATGACGGCGGTACTAACTGGGGTCGTAAGACTCCGAAGGATCCTGAGCCAGAATATCGGGAGTATACCCGCAAGATTGCTGCTATTGTCCCCGAACAGATGAGTCTCTTCGAACGTCGAGTTGTTACAGGATTCGGTGATCTTCATCGACTCAATATGCTTGCTGGATGGGGATCACTTGAGAACATCAAGGATCTTAAAGAGCCAGTTGATGGATTAGTTGTTAGATTTACTCCAGACATGGATATCCAGTCACTCCGTGAATATGGCCATGTTATCTATCTGTATCTCGAACCCGAAGACTTTGCCCGGGAATACCGCGAATATCTTATTCCCTGTATGCAGGAAGCAGATGCCCTTTTAGTCCCCAATGATCGAATCGGTATTATGCTCCGGAAATACAATCATCGCGTTTTCTCCATGCCCCCGTCTGTTATGCCCAGTATATGGACCGGACTTGGTCGTCACGAGCCAAGCCAGAAACTCCGTATTGCTGTACAGCCTTCCAAGAATCCATACATTATGGAAGCCATTGAGTATGTAAATAAGCAATATCCAAATCGGATGGAAGTTATTGAAGATGACTGGATCAACCGGCCACTTCATGATGATCCTGAGTTTTATCTCGGCATCGACATTGTTTGTGTGGGACAGCAACATGAAGAATTTCTGACCAACAATGCCTCAATTCTTAGCCCAATGATGGCCGGCTGTGCCGTTCTGGCAGAAGCATGTTATCACCGCACGATTCTTCATGGTCACTCAGGAGCACTGGTTGCTGCAAAAGGTCCTTCAGGATGGCGGAAAGAAGTTATGCAGACAGTTACCGATACTCGCTATCGTGCAAAACTTCAGCGTGGTGGACGTGAGCGTGTTAAACACTTTACTAATAAAACACAACTTCATATATTAGCACTCCCATTTCGTACTCTAATTGGACAAGAGTAAAGCGAAAAGAGACGATATAAGGAGCAACTCGTCGCGTGGCCTTGCAGACGAGCTTCGCCAAGTCCTGCCCAAAGCAGGCCTCCGACCGTAAGGCGGAGACGGGTAACCCCCGTTGAGGAAGTCATAAATGTCCGTTTCCTCCCAATCCGGTGTTTTCGGACTCAAGCGCCAGGCCGTAGTTGGTCAGACCGCTCAGGGTCCCTATAACGCTGATGAGGCGGCTGATGTTCAGACGTTAACAATTACTGGTACCCCTACTAGCGGTAACTTTCAGATTACGGTTCCTTTTTCGACCGGTTCAGTGACTACAGGAAATATTCTGTATAACGCTAATGCCGCGACGATTGAGACCGCTCTGGAAGGTCTCGCCGGTGTTGGTGCTGGAAACTGGACCGTTACTGGCACTAGCCCGAACTTTACACTTACAGGTACAGGCGATCACGCAAAGGTTAACCTTCCCACTGTCACTGTTACCGATACTTTTGACACTGGTGGAGTGACCGTCAACCACACCGTTGCTGGTGGATCCTGGTACTGGCTCCCGGCTCTTAACGTTTCGTTCCAGCCAAACCAGATCGTGCAGACGATTCCGCCCGAAGTCGGTGGTTCGCTCTGGGCACGTGGTTCCTACAAGGGCGGCGTGTTCGGTGGAGGTCAGGTTACCATGGTTCCCCGTGGTGGTCTTGGTCTTGCCGAACTTCTCTATGCATTCTGCGGTGGCGACATTGTCGCTGACGATGACGATGCGGCTTTCGATGCTGGCACTGTCAATAAACTGATTGGAGATGGTACCAACGGCATTCCTGTCGGAGTGTTCAAGTATCGCTTCCTTCCTGAAAAGGTCCCTGGCGCTGAACTGCCTTGGTACACCTTCATCCGAAACGTCGGCGGTAAGTTCGTCGAGCAGTTCCCGGACGGTCACCTTGGTTCCTTCGCCTTCGACCTTGCGGCGACTGGAATTCTTAACATCGACGGTTCGTTCGTTTCCAAGGCGTGTGAAACTCTCGCCAAGGGTTCGGGCAACACCTCGGTTGGTGCTCAGTTGGCTGGTAACGGTCTTCCGTTCCAGATGGTTGACGCTATCGTTAAGTTGGACAGCAACAACGCTGGTGAGCCGGATGCCCCTGTTGAGAACGTTAACTACAACCCGACTCGTTTGAATATCGGTTTCAATAACGAACTGACCCAGAACGAATTCGTCGTTGGTTCCTTCTTCTTGCAGGACATCACAAACATCTCTCGTACAGCAATGGTCACCTATTCGCTGTACCTCCGCGATGCTGAAATCTACAACCGCGTTTACAACCACGGTGCAGGTAATGCGCTTGGTACCGTTGGCGCTGCGTGGGCTTCAGAAATCTGGAAGGGTGCTCTCAATGTATCCCTGACAGGTGGTGAGATTGCGTCGTCTGGTGTTAATTACGAGATTGTCATTGACATCCCGGAACTTGACTATCAGGCTGCTCCGATCTCCCTCGCCGGTAATAACCTGGTTGAATACCAGTTGTCTGCTAACGTCGTGCTCTCGCAGGACACTGCCGTCGACCCGTTCACCATCGTTTATACCACTGATGAAGATATCGCTACCTTCTAATAAGGGGCGCAGCGGGTGGGGGAAACTCCACCCCTCGCTCTGGATAAGCCAGAGAAATATGTCTGAGGAGGCATTTTAAATGGCAGCGACAGCAGCAACCGAAACTACAGGATCTATTCGTAAGAAGGGCATGCAGAAGACCAAGACGGTCACCCTCTCTACTGATCCGAAAGCCCAGTTTACAATCAAGAAGGCTTCTAACCGCGACGATATCGAGCGTTCGAATATGTTCTCGAAGATGCGTATGGTTCAGAACCTTGGTTCTCCCGATGAGATGATCACCGAGCGTGATGTTCCTCAGGGCGATCTCCAGATGGAGACGATTCTGATGTGTCTTGTTGGTTGGAATATTATGGACGAAGACAAGCGTACATACGATATCAATCCTGATAACGTTATTGAACTCTTGACTGCTTCTGAACGCCGTCTTCTCTATATTGAAATCCTTGACTTTAACCCCATCTGGAAGGGTGAGGAAGAGGGAAAGGAAGATTCCGAGCAGAGTTAGAAGAAGAGGTGAGGGAACTTGTCAGAGATGGCAAGGTAGAAACCCCACATCCCTATCTTCGATTCTATCTCGGATGGAAACGTTGGAGTAAACCTGAGAGTCCTGTCGCACCGATGAGTGGGGGATGGGACTCTTGGGACTTTGAGACAACACAAGTCCTCGAAATGATCGAGGAAATGATTGAAGAGGCAAGAGCCGCTGAAGAGCGCCGAACCGCTGCAATCGCAGATGCGAAGAAAAATATACAAAAACGGTAGGGTACATTGGCTATTAGCAAGCGTCTGCAGGGTGAATCACTCTCAGACTGGTCACAACGAATCATTGATGAAAAGGACCCTCAACAAAGAGACGTCCATTTTCGTCATGAACGGATGCAGACTCTTTTAGCCGATCAAACCCTCAAAAAGCGTCCCAATGAAACCGATGAGGCCTGGCTTGCTCGATATCAAGCCAGTCGCCTCCCACATGAAGATGATCGAGATTTTAAGACTCGATATGACCGTGCCATTGCCCAAAATTCTATTAACATTGATAGAAATGGACAAATTCTTCACGAGAATTGGAATAAATTAAATCGGCGTCGACAAAACACAACCTTGCGAGAAAGTTCTGAACGTATTGAAAAGAATGGTAGGCATTTCATCCAGAATGTTGTGACTGATGCTAATGGCCGGCGTGCCATTACCGGTACGACACTGGATAGCACTCAAACCAATCCTACTGGCGAAACAACCCAGCATACGGGGACATATTATCACGGTGCCGAAAACTACCCTAACACATCTCTTTTCAATGAAGCTAAGAGAACTGGTTATCGAGCCAACCTTCCCCGGACCCCACGTAAAATAACTATTAATAAACCACTCGCCACCAGGAAGCATATGCCATCATGGATGGTTCCTAAATTCCAACGCCCCTTTGCTAACCAAGGTCAGCCGGGTACACAGACAGTAGACCGTGTAGCTAGTATGACATTAGCTCAAAGTGCTGTTAAAGGACAGTCTCGGATTATCTCTCAGCAAATTATGCAGGCTTTGGACCAACAAACTGAAGTTGCTGCTCGTGCTGGTAATCATGCAGAAATTATTGCAATTGAGGCACGTCGCGCTGCTGTTCAGGGTGCTCTTAGAGAAACATTTAGAACAGGATCAGTTAATGATCGTATTACAGTAACTATCGCTTCCCATATTCGGGCTGGTGCTGAATCTTCTAAATTGCCCGCGCTGATTCAATCAGAAGTCCAAAAGCATTTAGAAGTAACCATGACCCAATATGACGCGCGGAGGGCGGGAAAAGTAAGGCACAGTTCATCTTCTCCAATGGGAACTCAGTTTGATCTGAAGACCCATAATGATCACATCCAAGAGATTACAAACCTCCGTGATGGATTCCAGCGTGCTGCAGACGGCCATTCCCCAATTCGTGGTGGGGATGTCAGTCCTGAAGATCGTGCGATCTACGCCGAAATCGTTAAAGATCTTAATAAGCAATTAGCAGATATTCGCAATAATGGGATTAATGCACTCCAAGGTAAACCTGGTGGATTAATTGATAAGACCAAGCGCGAAGCCCTTTGGTCATTAGATGCTCGCAAGATTAATGACGGTACCACTATCTGGCAGCAGGCAATGATTTCTAATGATGTCAATGTGCGTAATGCTGCCGCTAAAATTGGGTTGACCTCAGCCACAACTCAAGAGGAGCGTATTGCTGCTTCTCGTCGTGCTCAAGCCATTGGGCAACACCTTTTGCGACAAACATTAGGGAATAGTCAAAATAAAACTGCCTTTGCCCGAGCCTCATATAACGATAAACGTTCTAGCAATACGGACGGACGCAAAGCGATTGTTGATAAGTTTCTGAACACAGATCCTCAGGGCAAGATTATTCTTGATATGCTGGGTAGCCGCGAAGAATCTCATACAGTTGTTGAACAACTTATGAGTTATGTTGCAGAAATGGAACCTGTTTATCGAGGTTCTCCAGCGAGAGATATTAAGGGTCAGGGAGGCGTTCCTGTTGGTCTTGATGCAAATAGTAGTACAGGACCTGCTTCAAGTCTGACATTCACTAGCGCACGATCAGGCCGTGTTCATACATGGGGCTATGATCAAGCCGAAAGAGTGGTTACTGCTCTTAATAGGATAACTGGTGGTAATGCCGCTGCTATTAATCTACCTTTAGTACGGGCTTTTAGTACTGTTAGTGGCCATTGGGATCCGGAACTCCGTATGGATACTGGGCAAAAAGCTGAACTGGGCATGCATGATCCAGATAACATGGATGAAGGCTATGACAGTGATATGTCTCAACTTACTAACGCTCGTTATAAGGGCGTATCTGGTATGTTTGCAGATGATTCTTCTAACTCCCAACAACGATGGGGTGAGAACCAACTCGATCATCGTTGGAAAGGTATTATTCAACCACGTGTCAGTAAGGCACATAATATTCAGGCATTACAGACTGCCTATTTGCATCTAAAGAATGCACCAGTTGGGTCTACCGCTGCTCGCAGAGCGATTCAAATTCGTCAACAAATGGATGAAATGCTTCGTTCTGTTGTTAACCCTGCAATTTTGGGGAATGTTACATTATCTCCCAGTGGCCCACGGGTTATTCGAAGAGTGGACGCAAACGGAAATCTAATAGTCGGACCTTCTGGTGCCGGCCGTTTGGATGACTTTATTGGGTCTGGATTAGGTTTTCTTGCCGCTCCCGGCCAACGATCTGATGAAAGTTATATGTTTACTAATTCACCTTCCCGAGTAAACAATAGTATTAAGCAACTTTCTCAAGAGATTATTAGTAATCAAAGAGAATATGCCGCTGCATGGAATACTGATCCTGCCAATCTTGAACCATCCAACGATCTAAGTGCAGAGTGGGCAATTCGTCAGATGAAATATCGAACTCCAGATGGTATAGCAACATTCCATCATTCTGGGGTGATCGGTGCTGGGACGTCTCTTCAAAAGGAAGCTGCTAGTGGTACAGGTTATGTTTCCACACACCCACAGGGCGGTGGTTCACTTTTTCCATTGATTAGGGGTGATCAAGGATATACAGCGAGAGATCTTTTTAACGATTTTCGTCGCTCAGGGATGTCTGCGCTAGGATCGGACCACCCTGATGAAGTCCCATATGGTCGTGGAATTGTTGATAATGTGGGAAGAATTATAGGTTACACAGCCTTTAATCCCCTCTTTTCTTATCTTCAAGATTCATTAGATGAAACTTTCGGTCCGGGACTGGGGGGACAAATTGCTGGTAGCAGTGGCTTTAGTAATATGGTACGGGCCTTTGGCGACGCAGGGATGGGAGGGTCTACCTTTATGAAAGGTGCCGGCTCTATGCCGCGCATGGATACTTCAGATATTATGGGAATTATCAAAGGGCGTCTCCAAATCAGCCCAGATGATGTTTTTCAGAGTGTTCATAGTACTGAAAAGAACTGGATTACTCAGTCTGGTTACACTTTCTCTACGGATGGTCAACATATCGGTAATGATGATTTAGAACATTTAATTACCGCATCATTCGGTAAGGAAATTGACGATATTGTCGAACAAACCAAGGCTGATCCAAAAGTTATCATGCGGTCACTTATGGGTAGTCCAGACATTACACAATTCTTTACTCCGGATAGACTCGTCAATTTTGCACCAGTCGGCTACCAGAGTATGAATCCTCTATTTCAGGGAGAAAGTGGAGATAGCGAATTCTTCCCAACCAATAATATCCTTAAGGCTATGGGTCCGATGATTGGGGATTTATTTGCCAAGGGTGATGCTGGCAATACTCTCCCACGAAGTTGGAGAGATAAACCATACGGTAAGATCGTCGATGATATTCGTGGCAAGTTTGGGTTTATGACTCAAGAACATATCGGTATACACAATATGGATACTATTGATGGGTTTCCTGCGAAAGATGTAAAAACTCGACAACGGGGTGAGCAGGAACGATATGGCCGTATTGGTCGTACTATGGCTGGAGTCCAAAACTGGTTCATGGATGTTACTCAATCTTCATTCCGTACATCGGAACCTTCGCTTGGATTGCTGGATACAAACAGTCTTCCTGATGGTGTCAGTAAGTGGGAATTCCTTGCTGCAAATAGAGAACATCAGAAATCTAATGGTGAATTTAAGTCATTGGCAGAAGTGGCGCCAGTTCTTCATGCATATTTAAGTGGAATGACATCTCAGACTGCGGATGGTAGTAAAGTAGCGCGTGGTCCGCCGGCCGGTAAACGAGCGATGGAATTCGGCATTCTGTTGAACAGTATGTTTGATGCGATTGCTTCGCAAAAAGATTTCCAGCAAGGAAGCAGTAATTTCAGAATCCCCCAGTCTGGTAACGACTGGAGCATGGATGATTTAAGGAAAAATATCGCGAGTGGGATGACTTCCCCCCATGTTACCCAAGCGATGGTTCTCGGCGAAGAGTCATTTAAAGCCCGTAACGCTGCAGGAGCAAGACGTGGTGTCGGACTCTATGGCATCGAAACAGTCGAAGATGCGGTCCGCCTTGAGAGCATTCTCAAACGAGCATTAAGCGAACAAAAGTCAGATAAGCGACAGCGCAGTGGTGTTGGGTTCAGTACTGCTCTCTTATCCGATTTCGCGGATCTTTTTGGTCTTGATTACACTAAAGAAATTTATGATCCTGGTAATGGTGGCATGCAGCCTTTTACCCCAGGAGTTATGCAGGGCAAGGACCGTCTTGATATTCAAGATAAGATTGTCAGTGGTCAGAACAAACATATTCTGCGTAACTACAGTGTGCTTAAGGCTTTTGGTGATGATGGTGGATTATCCAAAGTTTATGGACAAAAATGGCAAGGTGAGCGAGTTCGACCATATTCTGGTGAAGAACTTGACACTATGTATTCTCACTTCTTTGATCTTAACTCTGATAAGAGTATGTTGGGTGCACTTATGTCAGGGACCGGTGGATTTGATGAAGATGGCCAGTTCCATGTAGGCCAAGGCGGATATAATCCTGCAGACGCGCAACATCGTGGTGGTGGGCATATTGCTGCATTTGGTCGTGCTATTTCGCAAAAGACTCCCGCTCTTACAGGATTGAAAGCCAAACTCGCTGCGCGTAAACGAGCACAGGCTGGTCAGATTCATCCGCTCCTTGGTGTCGGACTCGGCGCCCTTGCTGTTGGCGCGGGCGCTCTCCTTGGTATTGATCCCTTCGGATTAGGCGATCTGTTCCATAGTGCTCGGGATTCCATGAATCAGATTCAGGCAGTCTTGGGTATGGGGATGATGACGGGAATGGTTGGTGGACGCTGGGGATTCCGTGGCAAGGGTGGAAGGCTTATTCCTCATATCGAGGGTTATGCTCAGGGTATTGACCCTGAATGGTTTGCTTCCAAGACACCGACTGGTCGATCTCGTAAGCCAGGGGATGAAGCCCAGACAAAAGAAGAATTTCTTGCAGGATTAAATGCTCGGTTTAGTCACCTGAATGGTGATACCCCGACCCCCAATGATATTTTTCATCATCCAGAAGGTGACCCGAATCAGTGGACCAGAGATATTCTCAATTCATATCCAACAAGTCGACACTGGGAAGAGGGCGTCGTAGATTCTTCTGTTCCGTTGCAAGCCGAAGAAATTGTTCGAATGTTTCGTGGTGCCAACGCTCCCGGTCAGGCTGATGAAAGAGACGCTGATCTCAAGGCCCAATATACAGGATCACATGGTTTATTCCAGCCACGTTACCGCAAAAATGGTTATCTCGCTCCCGCTTGGGACATGGTCGACCAACGTGTAAAAAATATCCATGCTCAAGGTGGTAGTACTCGGGGTCGATGGTTCGCTGATACTGATAAATACGCACAAAACTATTATGAAGAAGCGGCCAAGCAAACTGATGGTCGGATGGACTATCGCAAAGCCCGCTTCTACACATTAGATCTCCCCAAGAGTCTTGCCGAACAATATCAGGTATCTGGAGGAATTGATGAGTCCGGAACCTATATTGTTGATCCCAATGTTCTGAAATACCGAACTCAGGTTAACCATCGTGAATACCTTGAAATGACAGGAAAAATCTCTGAAGTTCAAGGAATGTTGGATAAGTATGCAGAAGGTACCGGGAGAACTTGGCAGGTCGGTATCGGACGAGCGATGCGATCTGAAGGTGGCCCCATCTCTTATGGAAAGATGAATCCAGATTGGAAACCTCAGGGTCTGGCCGACACTGCTTTTATTGACCCAGCAGTTGATATAACGGGACATCGTCTCCTTGCTAAAATCCAAAGACTTTCTGCTTTGGGGGATCTTACTGAAGATGGTATACGTCTACGTGATGAGCATGTTCAGAAACTTAAGAATGATCTAGCGAAGCATCTCACTTCCTCATCGTCCCCATCTAGTGGCGGCACGGTGAGCGGCAGTGGGGCGGGGACGCCTCCTCCCCCGCCCACTTCGCCCAACAATCAACATCTCTCTGTAATCCCTGAAGAGACCCATGACCCTTTCTTCAAAGCGATCCAAGGCCTTCAGCGACAGACATATGGAGATCCTGTCCTTCAACCTTATACAAGTAATTCTGGACGCAGTAAGGGAATTGCGACAGATTTTGCTGATACTCAGTGGACACAAGGTCACCTTGAGTTCCTAAACAGAGTTGCTGAAATTGGTAATCCCGCCCAAGTTCTTATGGGCGGTCCAGGTTCTGGTAAAACAACAGTGGAATCTGCACGAGTTGCTTCAGAAATTGCTAGTGGTATAGCGCCCAAGAAGGCCAGTGGTATTGTTTCATTTGCTAACGCACCAGTTAATCGCTCTAAGGTTACAACCAAGAGAATATTCAGACAAGCAGGTCTCGACGATAAACTCTATGCAGAATATGAGGCAAGTGCCGGCGCCCTTCAAACAATTCATAAACTCGCTTATCAGGTAACCAGAGCATTGGGATTCGGAGAAGTTTTTGGGAATGCGTCTGAGATTCAGACAGCATCTGGAACGCAACAGTCTCGTGGTTCCCGAGATATTTATTTTAAAGACCATACCGGAACTTTACTGGATATGGAATCTATTTCTCAGCACCCTCGTTACAAGCATATGACGGAAATGGGGGCAGATGGGACCATTCAGTTTAAGAGTGGTGTCCCGTTTGATGATTATCAAGAAGCCTCTTATTCACATCGTTTTGAAATGATGAACAACGCTCTCCACGAATTACATGGAGATATGACTGCTAACGGTGAAGCATTCGAAGATACCGATCTCTATCGTTTCGCTCCTGGTTTTCTTCAACCGCAGCATATGCCAGATGGTTCTCGTGGGTTTGTGCCCGGTTACGAGTGGTTAGTCGGTAAGGATGGACAAAAGGTTCTTCAGGCCGACCGTGAACGTTCTATTTCCTCTATCAAAAATGAGTTAGACCATGATAAATCAAAGGGAGAACTCTTCGATCTATTAGAAAGAATGCAACAGAGTGGTGTTCCTTGGGATATTGCTGCTGCATATTTCAATCCGGATCTTAATCCAAGCGTTTTGGGCGATGATACTGGTGCACAAAATTTCCAAGGTAAATTAGCTCTTGTTGCCAAACTCGGACAAAAAATGGATGAGATTAATCAGCGTGGTAGTTTTGGCTCCTATGTTGATGAAAACGGTAATCCTCAAGCCGGATTGATTCGGTACTATCACAGTAACGAGCCTATTGTTCGGTCTACATATTACTTGGACCGTATGACAGGATCAGATGGTCATCTGCCAGCGAATATCAAAAACAGATTAGAACCGTTCAGACGTCCATACATTATTACTGAAGCCCAAGACACTAACCCTGCTTCTAGTCGACTGCTCCAGCATCTTGGTGCTGGCGGCGGTGACCGCTCTCACCTGACATATTCAGGAGATAATTTTCAAGGCATCATGGGATTTCAAGGCGGTGAAAGCGGAATTCTTGAGAATCTCGCTCAAATTGCCAAATCTCACAACAACTATACATATCTCCACGAATCCTCCCGACTCCCGCAAGATCTTAATGATCAAATGGCGGAAGCAGCTCACGCTATCCAATTAATTACAGAAGGTGGAACAGTTCCATTTGCTCCGCTGCCCCCTGTCACAACCAACCCAAATAGTAAGGCTGCGAGTATTTCGGGAGGTATTCTCCCAATGAGAACTCCGAATACTTATAAAACTTCTGAGTCTATCCAACGACAGTGGATGGCGCGTGATGCAGCCTTCCTAACTGGTGGTGCTACATCTGGTCATATGAAGGGAGTTATGAATGATCCCGCATATGTGACACACCTGAAGGCTTCGGGTCTTATGAATGAACATGGTCAAACAACATTTGATCCTTATCATCCAAGCCAAATCATGGTGATCCAGCCAGATAATGACAAGATTGTTCAAACTGCTCTTGAGTATCAGAGAATTGGGGTCCCGGCTGTCGCAGAGTTTTCTCGGTCTGCTTTAGAGCAATGGCAAGATCTTACTGCACGTGCTGAAGCAGCGGGCATTGATCATGATCGTATTGTTGGTGAACTTCTCCCAATGCGTCAACATAAAGAACTAGAACTCCTTGCACAGGATAAAGATATCTGGAATTGGTATCAGAAAGAAACCGGATATGGTAAGAGTGTTGGAGATTTTGCATTAGGCCAGTCTAATACTGGTTTTATTAACTTTATGAATGAAGTTATTGATGCCAACACGGCTCTAAGTGTCCCTCATCGTGATCAGCATGGTCAACTCCAGAATTACGAAGGTCAGGAGGGTACTTTCGCTCGTATCGGAACCATTCATAGTATGAAGGGTAACGAAGCTGATTTAACACAGGTTGGTGCTGTCGAACAGTATCGCTTCCAAGTTGGGGATGGCGCCGATCCAGTTAAATCAATGAATAACTTCAAAAACTGGCATGTGGCATCAAGCCGTTCACCTATGACTCTTGGGTATGCCCGGGAAGACACGCCCAATAAAAAGTGGGGCGCCTATGGTATAGCCTCTGCTGAAAAACAATTTGTTGGAGAAGAGATTCAGCCTTGGGTACTAAATGGACGAGAAATTGAAGAAGAGCGTCAAGAACAGGCTCGACGCTTAACGATTAATCGTGATGCTGCTGCATCTCGACGAATTGCCTCTGTTACTGGACAGGGATCTGTCTCACAGGCACAGGTCAACATGTTTCATGGGAATACTTCTCAAGCAAATGCCACTTTCGGTGGAGGATTGCATCGTACCCGAGAAGACTTGGCTCAATCTTTTGCCATGTCGAATCGAGATTCACAATTAACTGGATACATAAATCCGGTCACAGGGAATTCAGAATCTGCTGCCCCAGAAGAATTTTTCGCATTCTTTAAGGGAGGGTTCCCGAAAGATGAAAAGTTTGTTGTCGGTGAGATGGGCCCGGAGATTGTTGTTGGCAAGGATGGTAAAGCTAAGAAGTTTAGCGATCCTGCTGTAATTGATCCCAAGGATATGGGAGGCATTCTTCGAGTTCTCAATGCGGAAGAGACACGTCGTGCCGAGTTAGAGGGTCGGAAAAGCGCCGATATGCTCTCTGCTGCTGGCGGATTCCTTCGCCGTGGTTTAGATCGAGCAGCCAAGAGTTACTACGGGCCTAATCGTCCTGAAGATTATATGAGTGGCGTTGGTTTTAACCAAGACGAGCATATTATTCAGCAAGAAGATCGTGGTTATGCTCTTGGTTTTAAGAGTGAGGCTGCTGCCTATGTTGCGGCTAATGCTGCTCAATCTATTGCCGGTGTGCGATCTAAAGTTGGTTCTCATGTCGACGATCAAGGAAATACTGTTTATAGCGCACAACTCTTCCCTGTTAATACTAATGCTCGCGTAAATACACAAGCATTTATCGGCAATGTTTCAAAGGGTTTTGAAGCGACCAACGATCAAATAAGAGATGCGTTCCACACTAATCAGGCGACAATGGATAAAAACATGTTGGATATGTTTGGCATGCAGCCAGATGCTAGCAGTCGAACAGGATATAGCCAGATGGCAAGTCTTCGCAATGATATGACTGCCCTCCCACAAAATGCGTTTGACCATCAGTCAAAAATGAGAATGGGTGGTCAGTCCAGCGACAATATTCAGGCATTTGGCGAGAGTGATATGATCGCTAAGGAACTCGCTTTACCTGTTAAGGGGCTCGTTAAACATATTGAAACGATGGGCCAAGCATTTGTTGGAGTTACCAAAACTCTTCAAGAGTTCGGTAAAAATAAGGGTATTGATCCCACTAAGGGGATGCTTGATAACGGTCCTCGTTATGCCCAACACGTTACTGGTGAAATCAATGGCGTAGCGATGACCCATGAGGATCTCAATCAATCACTTACTGGCACTCCCGATCAACTTGGAAAGTCTCTTGATGCGTTTGGTCAGGAACGAAGATTAAACGCTGATCTTAACACTTTACGTCGACCCGATGGATCATCTGGTCACCCGAGTATTGCTCCGAAAGACAGGATTGATGATGCGATTCGACGTTCTTGGCAATACGAACGCATGCTCCAGATCCCACAGCGTGGATTACAAGCGTATAACACAGTAATACAGGCTCGTGGCGCACAGAATCGTGCAACTAATGATGCCGCCTTAATGATGGGGGGCTCTATTGATGGCCAGTTCCGTCATGATCTTGGAGCCGCTTATGGCGACAATATGGACTCTTCATGGGTCGATAGAGGTATTACTCGTGAAGATTATGCAAAGAATCTTGGTGCGTTAGCCTCGACTATCGACGAGAAGGGTCAGAAGGTTCAAGTCACCAATTTTACCGACTTGGCGAAAATTCTGCCTGGTGGGCAGTCTCAACAAGCACAAATCAAAGAAATGGGAGATGCTGCCAATAGTGTTGCATTCCTTGCAGGAAGACAGGGCATTGATGCAGGTATAGCGTTCCGTGGCAATACCGGTATGATGAACGCCACTGGTTACCAGATGACTGGTGCCAATGTGACAAAGGCTTACAGTATCGCTTCTGATGTCGCTGCCAACTCAACGATGAGTGTCCAAGAAGTTATGGCGGCCACTCAGTCTATTGGAAACATGGGTCAGCGTGGATTCGCTGGTACTGGTGAACAACAACAGCGAGCCGTTTCAGGCTATCTCATGGGGATGGACAAGCGAGGGTTTGATTCAGGTACCAGCAGTCAATTATTGAATCGTGCTGTTTCTATTGGATATGCCCCTGACGCTGGCCAAGCGATGATGATCGGTCGTGGTTTAGGTTCAGTTGATGCTAACGGTAGATATACAGGGCAATACACAGCCAATCCTGCAATGTTCCAAGAAATGCAGCGCCGTGCTGGTGTCGCGAATCAAATTGCTCAAATGCCAATTCAAGTTGCTCAGGCCCAAAACCAGAGCGGCCAGATGCGGCTGGAAACTAAACAACTCTCCGTTCAGGCGCAATCTGTCGCTATCGAAACTGCCAAGATGCAAGAAATGGCCCCTGTTGAAAAACAGCAGATGCAGGCCTCTAATGCAGTAATGAACCTCCAATATGGGGCATCACTCCGACAGGCCCAGTTTGCTGTGTCTATGCAACCACAAGAGTCTCGCGTCTTCTACATGCAGCAACAGAATGCTCGTAATGAACTGCGACGCGATGAAACGTCTATGCAGACACGGAGAGAGTATGAAGATCTCATCAGTGGTGCACCGGGGACAAACCGTTCCTACCAGGCCTATTTCAGCGCACAGGCTAATCAAATGGCTCAGGGGTCTTCTGCCGCTAACGCCGGCTCGAATATTCGGACCGCTGTTAATGCTGTTGGCTTAGAGGCTGCTCGCACATATCGTGGACTTGATCAGCAAGCAACAATGCTTACCCTTGGCCAGTCTTCACTCAACGCGGGAGCATCATATGCTGCTCAAATGCAATATATCCAGGATCAAAAAGAAATGACTGAGATCGGATATGAGGGAGAGAGCAAGAAGCGCAAGTCAGATCGCGAGATTGAAGACGAGGCCATGGCTGAAAGAAAAGCAACCCTGAAGGAAGTTCAGTCGCTGGAAGCCGCGAACTTTGAGGAATCTCAACGACAGGCACAAGAAACACTCGCTGCGACTATTGCACAGGGTGGAGTTATTGATGCCAACAATAAGGCCTTTGAGATCAATATGAAGTACTACGATCAAGAGACGAGTCTCAAGATCGAAAACAACAAACTTCAGCAAGACTCTATTGCGTTACAGCAGGAAGCCAATCGTCTTAATATCGAAGCAAATGATCTTCAGATTAAATATCTGAAGGAACTTCAACCTCTCTTGAGTGCTGGTGAACGCGCCACTCAGGATGAGCAAACCGGTCATGGTGTTGCGTTCGGGACATATTCAGGCGATGAACTTGGAAATATGAATGCCACCCAGTTAATGGGAGTCCTCACAAACTCGGGTATGACCGAAGATCAGATCGCTAATGTTCTTGGCGGGGCAGACGCTACATCACGCGAAGGCATGAAATCTATGCGGGATGTTATCGCTTCAGGTGAATACGAAGAGACTGGCGGTCTTCTTGATAACAACCTTGTCGGCAAGGCGATACAGGGTCAAGATAGTGACAAAAATGCACAGTGGGATATTGGAGATCTTGCTGCCCAAATAAATACTCTCGCAGACTCTGCTGACCTGACAACAGAGTCTATGAAGGAACTCAACCGAGAAATGATTGGTGTGAGTTCTACTGCCAAGGGTCTTGAAGGAAACACCGCTCCACTGGGAACACTCACTGAATCCCTTGATCCCACTCTCATGGGCCTCTTCGGTGGAATGATGAGTGGCCAGTTAGGGAAACTTTTCGCTGGCGGTGGTGCAGGAGGTGGTAAAGGGGGTTTTGGCGGGATGCTGAAATCTTTCTGGAATAGTTCATCTCGTGGTGGGTCACCAGAAGGCGGAATGTTCCCGGGTATGTCTGGGGGAGGGTTCATGAGTAGCGGCTGGGGCACTGGTGGATTCGGTGCTCGACTTGGTCGTGGTATGGGAGGCATGATGATCGGTGGCGGAATTGGCATGGGTGGCGACTATCTTGCTGGAAAGATGGGTATCAATACCAATGGTGCTTTAGGAACCATCGGAACCTTTACTGGAATGGGCGCTGCATTCGGCCCTTATGGAATGGCTGCTGGCGCTCTCGTCGGCGGTGGCATTGTTGCTTGGCAACATCGTAAAGAGATCATGAAGTGGGCCAAAGAATTAGGAGACTCTATTGTTGGTGGATTAAGTGATGCCAAGCATTGGGTTTCCAATAAATTTGGTGATGTTAAGGATTCTATCGGGGATTTCTTCGAGGGAATTATTTCACCATTCAAGTCCGATGAGATTAAGAAGATCGCGAAGTTTGCATTCGATTATCTTCTTGGGCCGATTAGTGCCATTCATCAAATCTGGGAACATAAAGATGACATTATTGCCGGTGCTCAATCTGCATGGGACTTTATTAAGGGCTTGTTCGATGGAGTTGTAGACTTCTTCGCCGATAAGAAAGATCTGGCGATGGATGCCGTCACAACACTTTTCGATATCTATATGCTGCCATTTAATACGGTTAAGGATTTCTTCACTGAGCATCAGGAAGATTTGATTGGTGTCGCCACAAGTATGTGGGACGGTTTGACCGACATTTTCAACACCTTGAAAGATCTCGGCAGTAACGCCCTTGATGGTATTGGCGATATGGCTGATCTTGGTAAGACCGTTATTAACTCAATTATTATTGCCCCTCTTAATAGTTTGATTAAGGCAATTAGTGGTCTTAAAATCAATGGTCCAGCAGGATTAGATATCAATATGCCAGACCTTCCTGAGATTCCTGAATTTGCCTCCGGTGGCTTTGCACCTGGCGGTGCCGCCCTCGTCGGAGAGAATGGTCCAGAACTTGTCAGATTGTCCAAGGGTAGTGAGGTCATGCCGGCCTCTCGAACTATGCAGATGATGCGTGATTATGCCATTGGTGCCGACATTCGTACTGGTGCTAATCGCTCATTAAATTCCTTACTGGAAAGCCGTGGAGGATCGTTTAGTCTTGACCCCATTACTGCCCGTAATATGGTAGGAGGCGGATCCAAAAATGTTGAGATCAAAATTAACATTGAAGGTGGTGCCAATGTTGACGACAACATGATTCAGAAACTGAAGGCTGAGACTCTTGCTGCAGTTCGCCAAGCCATGGAGGAAAGTTAGTGAATCACTTATTTAGCATTAATGGAGAATGGCTTCGCCCACCTGACGGATACCAGGAATCCCCGGTGCCTGTCGTTGGGTATAACTTGCGTGGAGAACCTATCCGGCAAGGATTCCCTTCGATTATTTTCACATGGTCTTTTATGAGACAGGAAGAATTAACTGCTTTGCTGGACGCCTTCGACCCCGAAGAGCCTCAAGTGTTACTTCAATATATCTCTGCTTCTACAGGCGAACTTACCAGTAAATACGCGATGATCGAAGAGCCTGTTATTGGTGCTCGTATGATTGTGTACTACCAATCGGTTGCTCTCCGTGCTACACGGATTACAGAGAATCCCTAATGCCATCACCAACAGAGATCGAGTACCTTCGTTCCAAAGAACAACGGTATCGTCTTTACTTTGTAAAGTGGGATAGTTACCAGATTCGTCAGACTTTTCCATTATTATCTGATGCTTCTGTAGATCCCCCAACTCTTAAATATCTTGGAACCAAAACTGAAGATGACTTTGAGACCATTGTAAATATCGGGTCTAACCGTTTGGCTTTTGTTGACGAACCGATTGAATTTGATTGTTCAAGATCTTTCCGAATCCATAATGGATCTATCACAGGTCCGCCTTTCTGGGAATGGGAAGATTCTGGGAGTGGTGGGACATCAACAGATACGGAACTGTCTATTTCTTGGGACACTCCTGGTCTATATAAGATAACGTGTACCTATGACGGTGGGATCGCCGAAAGGTATGTGCGCGTTCTCCAAGATAGACAAGCATCGGCTTATGATGTTATCGCGTTGTCGGGGGTTTCCTCTGGTTTGTCCGGGGGCGCTCAATCTCAGATAACAATTGCTCCTCAAGATAATCTTGGGCAAGATTCGCTCCCCGTTTCTATTGGAGACTTCCAGGCAGTCGGTATTTTTATCGAAGAAGAATGGTTCTCTGGATCTCACTGGCACAATCACCCAATTGGTGGGTTCTCTGACCCCACTCTATTACTTTCTGGGTATGTAGATACGTCTAGCGTCTCAATTGACGCAAACACTCATAATGTTTCATTTACCATCTCCTCTATCGCAGATATGATGGGAAAAGTGAATGTCTTTGGAACTCAAACCTGGAATAAAGATTATCTGGACGCCGACCAAAATCTAACGGCGCCTGCTCTGCCTAACCCTCCTCAAGGCGTAGTCTTGGATTTATCAGCAAATATGGTTATGCCAGATGTCATTACATATTGGCTGCAAAAATATACTAATGTTCTGAAGCGACATGACTTTTCTACATGGTGGGACAATTCCCAGCAGGAATTAGACACAATCTCTACAAACGAAGGTGACCTCTGGTCAGCGTTCTCTGGATTGGCTTCCAACGAATTCGCATGGTTTTTTGCGGACGCTGGTGGTGGGATTCATTTTGAGCCGAACCCGATGATCCGAAGTACAGGATGGTTCGAAGATACCTATGATATCCCCTATGAGATTACTGACGTTGATCTTCTGAATGTTCAAGTTCAGGTCAAGAAGATGCGCGAAGTTATTTGGGTACAAATCATTGGAACAAGGGTTCGAGATGGTAAACAATGGACCGCTCGTTATCCGAGTGATACTCCCAAATCCGGAGTAGGACAATGGCAGACCATTCAGGGTATTTCTGTCAGTCGTCAGTCTTTCCTGGATAGCATTGTCGATAATATCTATAAAGATGCTAATAGAAAGATCTCGGCCACGCTTACGATGCCTTTGAACAGAGCCTTTACTGTACCAGACAGAATCACCGTAACTCTGATTGATCCGGACAAAAACGTAAACTGGAACGCAAAAGAGTTCTACATTCAGCAAATATCGTATTCAATGAACCCTGCAGACGCGACTTGGCAAACATCTTTATCCATTATCGAAACTATTCCTACACATACTCTGGAGTTTGGGGGGTCAGGATATGTCGTCGTTTAACGAATATTCTACTCCTGCCGGCTTCGAACAAGGGGTTATTGGAGCAAGTTCCAGGGCCACAAGTATTGAAACATTGGCCCATCTTAATAAACTCCCTGATGGGGTGATAAACGGGAAAGTCTGTGGAATTCTTTTGCCTAAGTATGAGCCCAAGACAGACTTGCTTTATTACAATCCAGATGATGATCCCGCTACAACAGAGATAGATGAAAGCAAGATTCTTCCCAAAGAGAGTTGGCTTAAGGAAGATCGTCCCTATCTTGTTAATATTGGTGGACACCGTATTGCCTTACCCAATGAAATACTTACATTTGATGCCACGCAATCTCAAGGCGATATGGATGAGATTGCTCTGGCGGCTCATTGGAATTTTGGTGATGGTAACGAGGCAGATGGTTTACAGGTTCAACATGAATATGATACCCCTGGTTTGTATATTGTTACATGCACGATAAATGGAACAAGTGGGAAACGTTACGTTAGAGTGCTCAACAATTACGGAGAGTCAGATATTGATGTCATTGATATCTCACAATGGTCTGCTTCCGAGACAAGCGGTTGGTCTGTTACGGCTAATGTTATCGGCAAGATAGATTTAAAAGAGTATCAGGGGATTTTGTTTTATCTTGATGACGGAGTTGATCGGGCCTGGCGCCGTGTCTACGACAATAATATTCGCTCGCTTTCACGTAGGACTGCTTATACAAGCGCACAGGCCCCTGAACCTATCTGGGATATTTCAACTGTAACCATCGGTTCTGAGACCGCAATAAAGAGTACGTCTCCAACAACTTCAGTCCCTCCCCTGGGGGATCCTACTGGACCTGTTTGGGATGAGATCAATAAACACGATCAATACTTTTTAAAATATGGTGATCTGTCAAGAGTCCCGCCCAATCTTTTAAAGGCGTTGGTGTATAAAGAATCTCGTGGCGTAGTCAACAAGCGTACAAAAACTGAAAATACCCAATGCCCGAATGCTTTTGGTCTTTTTCAGATTGCACCTGGGTGTTCCAGCGCAGTTATTCCATTGGAGGAAAACGAACTTCTTCAGGCTCGAACAAATATCAAAGCTGGCGCAGAAGAAATGGCAACCCATTATAAGAATTGTGGGAAATGGGGGAATGCAATTAACGCATTTTTCAGTGGAGAATGTGAATCTAGCGGGCTTGTGGACGATCAGGGAACAACCGATTACGAATATGTTGCTGCGATTAAGAATCTCTGGCGAGAAGCGGACGCACATAATCCAAATATTATTGAAGATACGACCCAAGGGCGAGTAATTTTCTCAGGATATGTTGAAAGTCAGCAAACAATTACAACGGCTGACGGCGACCAAACTCAGATTAATCTTATTAGTGCTTTAGGAATGCTTCAGCATCTTCAGATTCGACAAGAAATCTTCTTTGAGAATGCCGAACAAGGGAAATATGGCGGAGTTGTTACTGGCCGGCCGTTACGCACAGCAGTCGCGATTCATCATATTCTGACCGAACATACTAATTTTGCAACTTGGCACGACATTATTCTGGATTGGAGCGGTCCTCGCTATTGGTCAACAACTGCTCAGGAAGGATCAATGGGAAGTGCTTTATCAGCATGGGCAGCGAATGATTTTTCAGCAGCAACAACTCGAACCAACGGAACCCTTCGTTACACGTATAAGCCTTCTTATCGCGGGGAATCTTATTATGAGCAAGCCAAGAATTATGCTCTTTGGGTTGACCCTACTCTGATTATGGCCGTTAAGGCGGCGGACCGAAGAGTTGGTAATCGTACAGTGTGGGCCAAGGTCTGTGGAATGACTTCTAATGGTCAGTGTGAAATTTGCCAAACATATCCCTGTGGTAACCCTCGTGCTGGATTAGGAGGAAAGTGGGATGTAGTTCGTGGTCTTCAATATGACGACTACCGCGTTCTTTGTCAGATGGCTGCTCATCACTATGCCTATGTTAATCGTCGATGGGATGTAGAAATCACACTTCCTTGGCAGCCAGATCTTGAGGTCCATGATTTATTGCGATTACCGTTGCGAGATCCCGACGGTCGATTTAATTGGGCTGGAGATAATGCTCCATTCTTTACTATCACAGGAATCTCACACGCCTTTAGTGTTGCTGAACAATCTTTCATTTCTACTGTAACTTGTGAAGAGGTTACGTTTGGAATCCCGTGTGATTGCCCCCGACCACATTGTCCGAAGACTATCCGAAATGAAGGCAAAGATGATGATGGGTTTGGTGATGGTACAAACTTTGAAAATTGGGATACGGGATGGGTTGGAAACAATTGCGGTGTCTATATGGGACCCGTCAGTTATTACTATGAATGGTTGACAGATTTTGTGCAGACATATGGAGGGGGTCAACCAGGTGGATTACCAAGTCCTACCGATTCATGGCAAGAACTGCGTCATGTTGATCCTTCTGTTACGAATATCATCGATGATTATGGGCTGGGAACTTACCCAGGAACAAATGTCCCGATTGTAAATGACTGGGTAACAATAGGACTCGGTACTGGCGATGATGCTATTGCGGAACTCTATAAAAAGGGAAGCGATATTGGTGATGGCATTTATGTATTTTTCAACCAATCATTTGGTGCAAGTGACACTTTAGAAGATCGACCCCGTATTGGGATTATAAATCGTACAACTCATACTGTTAATGCTGACGAAGTGTATATGTATGCAGATTTTAAAATATTTGGTCCAGAGAAATCTTTTCTTATTGGGGATTTAAATTTTAGAGTGTCATATAACGCACTGTTTAAACGTCCGTCAAGTCCTGATGGAATTAAACGTATGGACACAGGAGACACTAAAGCTGAGATCCGGTTATACAAATTATTACCCGAAAATACCGCCCTTGGTTTGGATGCTATAAATCCTCCCGCTAACCTTCCAGACCCAATGAGGCCGGCTGTACGATATGGCGACAGTGTCTTAAATACAGAAACTTATACAGTTATAGGGACAGTTAGTGGAGAAGAAAGTCTTACTGGGTTTATTTCTACTGATCTTTTAAATAATCATAAACCTTTTGAAGTAAAACTTGAGGGATCACCTCAAGGTGTCGCCTATCGCATTGGAGTTTATCCAACATTTGTCCCATGGAGAAGTAACGCAAAAAGTAGTTATGAATCTATTCAATATGATGCTTTCTGGGTCGATACAGAATCTGAAGATATCCATTACACATTTTCAAACGATATTGAAATTATCATTGACCCTGTTTGGAGAAAATGTCAGATTGGTGAGGAAGATCCAATTCCCTTTGGAGATGGTGATTACCCGGGATGGGATGGAACTATTCCGTTTGGTGTCTGCGCCGGCTGGCCGAGTGCTGACAAAATAAATGCAAGAATCCAGTCAAGTTCTAATGCAAACGGGAGAAACTCACCATTACTTAACAGCGGAGCGGCTTTCTTACAATTGGGTAAACAATATGGGATTAACCCAGGAGTTGTTTGCGCGATTCTTCAAAGGGAATCCCAGTTAGCGAGCGATGGGTCATTTTTACCCACACAATTTAATAACTTTGGTGGAATTACTGGTACTGGTGGAACATGTGGAAGTGGATTCTTTCTTGACAGAGTATGGCAAAAGTTTTGCACACCACAAGATGGTTTAGAGGCAGTCTTTAAAACTCTTGATGGATCAATCTATAGGAATACTGGTGGTCGATTTGTCGATATCATGAATCTCTATAGCCCATCTTTTGAAAATGATTGGCCAGCAATGTGGAAAACATTTGAGGCTGTGGGGAATCAACTCGGGATAACATTAAATGCCGGGATTAATATCTACGCAGAGGCCGATTGCCAAGATACGGGTATCCCCTCACCCTCAAGTGGACCGGGTTATGGCGGATATACGACAATGTTAGAGTGGGTGTGCCATCAGTGCAAGATGGGTATTTCACAAGGTCCATTTGGTATATGGAGCCACTCAGTTTGTGACTGTTATGACTTTGGAATGCCAATTGGAACTCCACTTTATTCGATTGCTCCCGGGAAAGTAATTATCTCGGAATCAACTTCTGGAGTTTATACCCCAAATACAATCGTTATTCGTACTGCTTGGGGTGATATCCGTTATGCCCACTTGACACAACGTAGTGTTCAAGTTGGAGACGAGATTAAATTAGATACTTTACTCGGGTATTCAGGAACTGCTGGTACAGGTCCTCACCTACATTTGGGTCTTGAAGGTGGCTCAGGTAATTCACCTGTTCATTACAACTTGACTCAGATTTTACAAGCAGTTGGATTTAACATAGGGAGGTTTACACGATAATGGATTTTAGACAAGAATATGAACGATTAAAAGATGCTTTCCGTAAGCGTGACCAACGGAAGCAGAATATTCATATTGCAACCATTATTGATGCTAACCCTCATGGCACATATGGATTTGTTATTGCTCAACTCGAAGACGGAACGGTTATTAATGTCCAAGCGTGGACCAGCGACAAACTTGAGATTGGCTACAAGATCTTTGTTACTCCAATTTCTACACAACAGTGGAATTGGTATGTACTTATTGGTGTAAATAAGTCTGAAGATCTTGAGACAGTAACCTTTATCCCTCCTGACGCTGTTGAGATGGCGGCTCACGAACTCGATGGCGACTTCCATACAGGAAACTTGCCCTGGTCGAGAATCAGCACCAGTGCAACGAAAGTAGTTCTTTCCTCACAAACCAGCGGGAATCTACCAATGACCCGTGTCATTCCGTCCATCAATGAAATTTTTACGAGTACTGATGAAATTGCCCCTGGTGCCGATTTTGATCTTCTATTAGATATTTCCAGTGTTGCCTATATCAGGAAATTGGAAATCTTTGGCGGAGTTGCGGCTACGATTGTAGTTACAGAAACCAACGGTGGAAATGTCGAATATGCAACTTCTACAGTAGCCACTCCCTTTTTTGATCAAGGAGGATGGATGCACTACAACTCTGACGGAGTAAGAAACTTCTATCTTAATATCAAAAATGATGGGCCGGATCCTAGTGACTTTGGGGTTTCAATTCAAGCCATTGAGTTAGGGATCTAATGTCTACTAAATGGTATATCTATTCCACAGCCCCCAGTTTTAGTCCTTCGACTCACCAGGGATCTTGGAATGTTGATGCCTCGGGCGACAGTGATCGGTTCATGTCATTCAGTCCTACCCGGACTGGCGTTGCGATTTCGACCAAGAGTCGTCAGAAAACTTCAGCATCAGTACAAACATTATTGGGTTGTATTGCTGTTAGTGAGCCTTTGGCTGCCCAAACATTAAGTTTATGGAGCCTTGATGGTGTCTTGAGAGTCGGTGAAAGTGCCACCTCAATGGACGCGTTTATGCAATTTCATATTTATATAACTCAGGGTGATACAAATAGTGTCCGAGGGACGCTCCTCAATAACTATACTCATATCTCCGAAATGTCGACGGCGAATCAAGGTAAGTCATTCGGCATACCAGACATTAGTGGGTTATCTATCAATGAGGGTGATCGTCTTGTTATTGAATTCGGGGCTAAGAGTAACTCTTTAATTAACTCGCAGATTACGACACTCGCTTACGGCGGAACAAGTACCAGCAACGATTTAACAAGTGGCAGTGCATCTACTGTAAACCCTGGCTATGTAATTGTTTCTCAGACCCTCAAATATTACAAAAAGAAAGAACTTACGGCCAGTGGCTTTGTTTTTGTCCCCACAACCGTTACAGGAACAGGTGTTGTCCAGTCTGAAACGACGAAAGAAGCGACATCTACTGGTATTGTTCAAAGTGCCAATACTAAAGAAATTACTGGTACTGCATTAGTTGCTGAAACTATAGCAAAAACATTTGATACTGACGGCCGTGTTGTTAATCAACACACTTCAGACTTCACAGCGACGTCTACTATTGCCGGTGAATTTGAAAAAGAGTTTAGTGCCGATGGTCATGTCACATTGGGTATTGAAACCCACAAAGAGATTACTGGCACTGGCAATGTTTTTGGTACATACTCAAAAGATTTTCAAGCGACCTCAATTATTAAGAGTGACAGGATTCTTGAATTTAATGCGAATGCTATTACTCAGGCAGAATCAACAAAAGATTTTACTTCTGATGGTCTGGTTAAATACCAGATCACAGCAGAATTTACTGGTGATGCCTATTCAATTATTTCTACTAATAAGCAAGTAACGTGGACCGCTACGGCTTTAGCGGTTCTGGCGATCCCGAAAGTTATCTCTTTTGATGCGACCGGATATATCTCACAATATCCAGAGATCTATTGTGACGCGATTATTACAAATGAAATTAGTTCAAGTGGGCTAGTGCGATTAAATTCTGGCAGTTGGACTGATAATGATTGGCGCGTTACGTATGTAGAGCAAACGAACGGTAATCAATTTCTAAATACCACTTTCCTCACACCTTATACCTTTGTCGCTGGGTTTGATGCAAACATTACTCATATTGGGCTTTGCCTGGATATTTCGAGTGTTACATCTTTTACTGTCGATAGCATCCCTCAACTGGCCACCCTTGGTATCAAAATTAAAGATTTTTCAGGTACTGTAGTTAGCGATAATACATATGGGAACACGTATTGGGAAGATATCCAGGCACCTCTTCCGACCCCAGGTTGGTTTGCATTCGAGTTACAAACACCAGTCTCCGCTATCGGGGGCAGCAGTTATACGTTAGAAATTGTTCCGAATGAGTATTCACCCACATTACTCACTACAGCGGTAGTAAATAATTACGAGATTATTCGCAGGGATCTAAACTGTCTTGTTATTACCGACCAATCACCAGTCGATATTGAAACGCGGCCAAGTTATGTGTTGCCGACGGTAGTGGATGACACAGCAATGGGCTACACCCTGAGTTCAGGAACGTTGTCAGAAATTAACAGTTTAGTAGTGGGGCCGAAGTGCACATTTGCAACCACACCAAACGAAAATCTCAGTATAACTGTTTCCTCGATCATCCAAGTCCAGTCAAATGCAACGTTTAGTGTAAAACCGGATAGTGGAAAACAGCATAAGTTTAAGTTTGCTGTAGGGGCCGGCATGCAGTTTTTCGGACAATTAGAAACTGAAGGAAATTCCAAGACAAGATATGCCAAATCAAACTCAGTTGTAACTGGTAACCAAAAGACGATCACGTTAGACCGATCACCAGTGAACTGGTTGCCGAACGATCTTGTCTATCTAAATAATCCTGGATTCCCGGGTGGATTAACAGGCACTATTGAGAATGTCATTGGGAATCAGTTAATCCTCAAGAGTGGATTAGGACTCACTCAGGTTAATGCTGGTGCTTATGTTGTAAATATCAGCCGTGATGTGATGTTTACTGGAGAATCAAACACTGCTCGTGGAGGATTAGTCTTCAAGGGAGATGGTGAATCCTCAATCAGCAAGACGGCATTTAGATATATGGGGGGTAGTAGTTGTATTAAGGGACAAGAAGAGACAACTATCGCTCTTGATGATGTTGTAATCTCTGGAATGCTGAATTCAACAGCGAGTGGCGATGTCGGTGTTTACGCTGATGAGCACATTGTATCTACTACAACACTTGGAGTATTTGATACTGGATCAGCGGCTACAGTAATTACTGAGTGGGAAGCTGATGTATTGCTTGGTGGCCTCACGGACACTCATAGTGGTATTCGTTTGAAGAGCACCATGAAGGGAACTGTCGAAGCCTTAAATACTAATGGTGGTATTTTAGGAATGTATGACTCTGCACGTTTTATTGGGTCAATAATATTACTAACCAGTCCATCTAATTCTTCTCTTGCTTGTTGTGTGAGTGGTGTGGCTCACGAACTCTATTTAACTGACAGTATCTGTAATATCTCTCTTGGCGCTGCTACAACGGGAGTATTGCGGATGCGTGGTGGTGGTATTGGTAATGTTGTCTTTGAAAATATAACGACCAATACTCCGTACGTGTTTGTCGAAGAAAGTGCATTGTTCTTGGGATCCGGCCGTGCCAGCAATTGTATTTCTACAGCCAGCCGGCCTGTTACTATGAGTACAAATACTTTCATTAATTTTAAAGATGAAGATAATGTGAATCTTTATACGACTCCGGTTTCGGTTATGGATACAGGAAGTCTTGTCCCGGGTAGTGAAATTGCCACGCGGTATTTCTCAGCGGGATCTGATGGTTATCGCTACATCCAGGGAGATGTTGTTGATACTGGGGCATCTTCATTAAGATTGGTTTCCACTGGGGAATCTTATAGAATGAAACTTGCTGATATTGCGGTAAATGTTGGGGAGACTTTAGTAATAAATCTGCGGGTTCAGGGAGAACTGGAACTTATTCTGGAAAGTGCAATCGCTCCGGATGTGTCTACAACTTGTTCGAGTGTATCTTTTGATACGTTTAGTGCGACGACCACAAGTACATCTGCCGGTGTGATTAGCGTGTATGTTTCCACCACTTCTGAAGCCTATATTGACGGACTCGTTCGTGGCAACTAAAGACTTTTCAGCCGGTGGATTTATCCAGAACCTCGCCGATCAGACTAAAAATGTGGCCGCAAGTGGGTATGTTTTGCCTGATGGTTTTACAGTCTACCGAGGCGGGATAGAAGTTACCAATATTGCTGGATTAAATGACTTTGAGCAGTGGCGGACAGCCTTTTCTCCGGTATATATCACAAGTGGACGGTTCCTTCTTTTTGGTGCGACCGGATATATCCACAATGGTTTTATTTTAGAATTTGCAAGTAGTGGATTTTGTGCTGTCGAATCTGTAAAAAGTATTACTGCAGACGGGATTCTTGAATTGTCCCGCCATGAAGTGCAGGCTACTGGAGTTGTTTCAATTCCTAATCATCGTTTATTGCCTTTGGTCCCTCCTGAAAGAGTTATCTTGGCGAATCGCTTCCCCTCTATTCCCTGATTCCTGTGAGGAAAGGTTGCCCGGAAAGAGATCATCTTTTATACATACGACGATTGGGACTAAAGGCTATAAATTATCCATTATTAAAGAGTCGATAAGACACCTAAGGAGAAATTAAATGGCTGCAACAATTGAAGTGCGCTCCGCGCATGGTGGCTCGGCAGGTTCGCCTGCGTCACAGGCATCTGTCTCGACAGTGCGATTCAAGTTTGCCGATAACGATACTGCAGATACATCCAACCCGTTGGTTCGCCCAACCTCTGGTAACAATTATTCGTATGAGAAGGCTATCAAGTTACAGGTCACGGTCGCCCCGGACAACAACTTGACGAATCTTCGGTTTCATCGTAGTTCAGGAACCCCTTCAACTGGTATTACTGACTTTTACGGGGAGCAGAGCCAGTCAACTGGATATACTGTTCCGACCGGCGGAAGCACATCTCAGTCGACAATTGCTACTACATCTATGCCGACTTCGGCGACAGTTCTTACAAATGACAATGCTACCTTTACTGGTACGGGTCAGTATGGACCGTGGATTTATCTTCAGTGGCGTATTGGTACAACAGCATCGGCTGGTAACCAGACCACATTGACCTATCGCTTCACGTTCGACGAAGCGTAAAAAATCGTGATAAGAAGTGTTCCCCGGCCTTGTTGGCCGGGTTCGCTTTTGGTGTCTTATGAGTAGAGTATTAGTAGCCTGTGAATGTTCAGGTAGAGTTCGCGACGCATTTATCAAAGAAGGTCACGATGCAATGAGTTGTGATCTTCTTCCCACAATGTCCCCGGGCCCTCATTACCAGGGGGATATTTTTGATTTATTAGCGGCAGATTCTGATTGGGATCTTATGATTGCACACCCTCCCTGTACTTATCTCAGTTCAAGTGGAATTCACTGGAACAATCGAGGAAGAGGATGGGCGGATACTAATGCTGCTTTACTTTTTGTCCAAAAACTAGACAGTTTAAATATTCCTCATATTGCAATTGAAAATCCTGTTGGGATCCTGTCGACTCGACTAAGAAAACCTTCACAATATATTCAGCCTTGGCAGTATGGTCATCCTGAATCCAAGAAGACTTGTTTGTGGTTAAAGAACCTTCCTCTATTAGTCCCCACTCATATTCTGACCCCTACACAATTCACTATCAAAGGTACCCCACAGTGGGATAATCAAACCTCTTCTGGTCAGAATAAGATAGGACCTTCGGCACATCGTGATATGATCAGAAGCCTCACCTATCAAGGATGGGCTGATGCCATGGCTTCTCAATGGGGACCAGTCATTTGATTAATTACACAGTCCAGCGGATCTCTGCTGGATTAGCAAAACCTTTTATAATTGAGCATCACTATTCCCACGGGTGCCATAACGGACCAATGACCTGGGGACTCTTCGACAACGAGAATCTTATTGGAGTGATCGCCTTTGCCACTCCTTGTAGTGAGAATGTTCGTAAGTCTGTTTTTGGCGAATGGGGAAAGAAAGGTGTGACTGAATTACACCGACTAGTCATCCTCGATGTCACTCCCAAGAATACCGAGTCTTGGTTTATCGCTGAAGCCCTTCGTCAACTTAAGAAGGAACGCCCGTATATCAATGCAGTGATCTCGTTTGCCGATGGAACTGAGGGACATCGTGGTGTAATCTATCAGGCAAGCAATTTTCTCTTTTGTGGAACCACATCGCCGGCCCGATTCTTTTTGGATCCGGATGGTCGGTTACGTCACCCACGTCAAAATGGAACCAATATTTCTTTACAGGAAGCAGAGGTACGTGGATGGACACCGGTAAGAAGGGATTCGAAATATCGGTACGTGAAGTTGCTCCCAGATAATAAGTCACACAAGAAAATCTTAATGGCGAATTTTCGATTAGACATTCAGGAGTATCCAAAGGGTGGCCCAGAATAAATTAACAGTAAAGCAAGATCCGGGATTTCAGAGTCTTAATCATGTCTATATTAACGATATAGAAATCTTCCCGGCAGAGATCACTATTACCATCGCTCCTCGGGAAACAGTGGCCACATGTATCTTCAAATATTTTGAAATTGAGGTGGATGACATTCCGTTTGAGACGATGGAAATGAGTTAATGACCTCTAGTCACACCACCCCATTTGAATGGTCTAGCTCACTTATCTTTGTCATAATCAAATAACACTCATCCGAGTGGGAGGCCTCATGAATCGTGAATGGGCGCTGACTCAGCCATTGTTGGAAATACTGGTGGCTGGTCTCCGCATGGACCGCTTACAAATCCAGAGACATGTTCGTAAAGGAAGGATTTCCATGTATTACGAAGACGATCATGTAATGCCGATGCTCATAGCCTGGATTCCCATTACTATCTGGGAGCTGGGATACAAATTTCCTTACAGGAATGGTGTCATGAGAATCCGGGTGGGACGAACAGAGTACAGAATTCCCATCTTGGACTCTGAATACGAAATTTAAAGGAAAACACATGAGCATCTTCGCACCCCGCGTGAACTTCAAACCATTTGAGTATCCTGAGGCGTCGTCCTATAAAGAGGCTATCCAACATAGTTATTGGCTAGTATCTGAATGGAACTTTCTCTCGGATGTTCAACAGTTTCATACTGTATTAACTCCCTCAGAACGTGAGGTGGTGCGTAGAACTCTTTTGGCGATCTCACAAGTTGAAGTTGCGGTTAAGAGGTTCTGGGCGCAGATCGATTCTCGTTTCCCCAAGCCAGAGATTGCACAGGTCGGCATTGTTTTGGCCGAATGCGAAGTTCGTCATGCCGATGCTTATTCTCATCTGTTAGAGGTTCTGGGACTGAACGAAGAGTTTTCTTCGTTATTGGATGAGCCACTCATATCTGGTCGGATGAACTATCTCACCAAATATATGAAGTCAGATATTAATAATGAGGAATATGCACTCACGCTGGCGCTCTTTACTTCTTTTATTGAAAATGTTTCTTTGTTTTCCCAGTTTCTCATCATGAAATCTTTTTCGTTTAAGAGAAACCTTCTCAAGGATATCGACAATGTGATCCAGGCGACTATCCGCGAAGAACTTTTGCATGGTCTTTTTGGCGTCTGGTTGATTAACAAGATGAAGGAGGAACACCCAGAATGGTTTAACGATGCGTTCTATGATCGTTTGCGGAAGGCTGCAGAGAAGGCTTTCTTGGCCGAATCCAAGATTGTAGATTGGATCTGTGAACAGGGAGAGTTAGAATTTCTGTCGGCTGATGTGATCAAAGAATTCGTGGCGTCACGGATTAACGAATCAATTGTTAGTATGGGAGGATCTGAAGTTTTTGTGATTGACTCAGAGAAGATCAAGAACATCGAGTGGTTCAATAATGAACTTTACGGTGCTACATCTACAGACTTCTTTAATAAGCGACCATCTACTTACTCAAAACGTACCCAGGCCTTTACTGCTGAGGGCCTCTTCTAATGAGATGGCATAACGAATATTCTCAGACGTTTCTGGAGCGTGACTATTTGCTTCCCGGACAAACAGTAGAAGATCGTCTCTCGATTATTGCTCTGCGTGCTGAATATCTTCTCGGTATCGAAGGGTTTGCAGAGAAATGGTTGGGTTATATGGCAAAGGGCTGGTACTCACTTTCAACTCCGATTTGGACAAACTTCGGTGTTGATCGTGGACTTCCAATCTCTTGTTTTAACTCTCATATCAATGATGATATGGAGTCCATTCTCTATGCTCATTCTGAAGTAGGAATGATGACCAAGTATGGTGGCGGTACTTCTGCGTATTTTGGTGATCTGAGATCTCGGGGTACGGCAATTAAGGATAATGGCCAAAGTTCAGGTGCCGTGCACTTTATGAACTTATTTGAGAGTCTTATCAATATTGTTTCTCAAGGGAAGACACGTCGCGGATCTTTTGCTGCTTACCTGCCCATTGAACATCCTGACGCCCGAGAGTTCCTTACTATTCGGAATGAGGGATCCCCACTTCAGAATATCTCGTTCGGTATCACTGTCAGCGATGAGTGGTTACATTCTATGATCGCCGGCGATGTGGATAAACGAGAACTTTGGGCCAAGGTTCTTGAAGCCCGGGCATCCACTGGTTATCCCTATATCATGTTTTCTGATAATGTGAATAACAACGCCCCGGATGTGTACAAGGACAAGGGTATGAAGATTAATTCTTCTAATCTTTGTGTCACCGGTGACCAATTGGCAGTTACCAGCAAGGGCCTACGCCGGGTGCGTGAATTATATGAGTCGGGAGAAGACTTGATTCTCTTCGACGGGGAAAAAGAAGTGTCTGCTTCCCCTATGGAGTTAAAGTTCCGAAATGTACCTGTCTATCGAATCACCACAGTTAGTGGTCGTACTCATCGTTGTACTGCTGATCATCGCATTAAAACAATTCATGGGATGGTTAGGTGCGATAACCTTAGTATTGGCGATCTGGCTGCTATTTGTACTACTCGTGGCCCACTAGGGGACGATAGAGATCCAGATATTGCCATGGAGCATGGTATGAACATGGTTGTCGCGGATTGGCTGTTTACAGCCGACGAGCGAACAATGGAGGTTTATATCAAGTCTCTGGGAGAGTTCTATAAGGGTTTACGAAAACAAGAACTGCAGATTGTTCTGAGCAATTTTGGAATAGGGTCTGTCATTGATGGAGACACACTCTGGATTGGTGAGAACGAATCTTATGAAGAGATTGTCAGCATTGAACCTGATGGCGAAGAAGACGTTTTCTGTACAACAGTGAATAGTCCTGAGCATGTCTGGGTTTGTAATAGTTTTATCACTTCCAATTGTTCGGAGATCACGCTGTATTCAGGACCAGATGAGTCATTTGTCTGTGACCTGAGTAGTATGAATATCCTTTACTTTGATGAGTGGAAGGATACGGACGCTGTTGAAACCTTGGTTTTCTTCCTTGACGCGGTGATGAGCGATTTTATCGAGCGTGTTAAAGACATCCCTTTCATGGAAAGAACATATAACTTTGCTACCCGTCAACGAGCATTGGGACTCGGGTGGCTTGGTTGGCACTCATATCTACAGAGCAAGGGGATTTCATTCCAATCGACAGAGGCGAAACTGCATAATTCAATGATTGCGCGACTAATCCAGGACAAAGCGTGGAATGCTTCCTTCGATCTCGCGCAACGCTACGGAGAGCCAGAACTTCTTGAAGGATACGGAAGACGCAATGTAACTCTTACAGCCATTGCTCCCACTAAGTCTTCTTCATTCATTCTTGGACAGGTATCAGAAGGTATTGAGCCTTATCGATCTAATTACTACATCCAAGACTTGGCCAAGGGGAAGTTCACACTTAAGAACCCGTATCTTTTTCAGGTGCTTGGTGACCATGGGCAGAATACGGACAAAGTGTGGGATTCGATTATTCGAAGGGAAGGATCGGTACAACATCTTGATTTTCTAACTGACAGTGAGCGGGCTGTCTTTATGACTATGGCTGAGATTTCTCCCAAGGAAATGATCATTCAGGCCTCTGCTCGGCAGAAGTATATCGATCAGGCTCAGAGTCTTAACCTAATGATCCATCCCAAGATCCCGGTTAAGGATGTTAACCGTCTTGTTCTTGATGCCTGGGAATTGGGTGTGAAAACCCTCTATTATCAGATCAGTCTGAATGCAGCCCAAGAGTTTGCCAAAGACATATTGAATTGTGAGAGTTGTCAATGAGTATTTCTGTAGATTATATCTGGTATGCCGTTCATAAGGACGGATCGCTTCATCAGCGTTGGAATCCTGATGGTACTGAAAACATTCCTCCCCGGGAATGCAAAGAGTTCCATTTGCTCCCTAATACTGTATCCGTTATGGAGGGTCTGCAACCGATCAGCCTTTTCCTGACCAAGGATCAATTCCTTATTTACAAGAAACGCCGGCACATGGATCAGTTAACAGACGATGGACCAATGGAGAACGCTGGTACAATTTATATTCTAGGGAAAGAAGAAGAACAGAACGGAGGATATTTCAGTTCATACTGCTTCGTCCTGCCAGGAGGGCGCGTAGAAGTGGCCTCTGATTTCAACCATATAACATGGATGGAGCGGAATCTTGATGAGATTCCGTTGCATTTCTATGAGACATGGTCAAGGGGACTGAAACAACAGTCCTACGAAATTCTCAACGACATACTTGTGAGAGTTCCATAAACAGTAAGACCCCCGAAAGGGGGTCCTACTTTTTGGGTTTTGTAGTGGGCACCAACAACCCCCGATGGCGCTAAGTATACTCTTCTTCGAGTAAATTGTGCAACCGTTCACGTCTATAACGATTGTTCTTCATACAGAACAATGTAGTCATCGCTACTCAATATGTCAAGAGGTGATTGGATACTCTTCATAAAAAACCCCATTCTAATATGGTAGGTCTAGAGCCTTATTTTGAAAGAAAGTAGTAGCAGAGTATCAACGTCGTCGCAGGCGGATAGATGGAATGATGAATGGATTTCATAACACAGCATTGGGTGTCCATCTCCACACTATCCGGTCTGATGGGCCTGTTCGCGTCTTTCCGGATGCTGGGGGGGTTCTGGAGACGAGTCATTCAATTCACGATAGCGGTCTGGCTCTTGGAACAGGAACGGGAACGCAGTCGAGCGAAGGACGAGCGAATAGCCGAGTTAGTAAAGGATGTCGAATGGTTGAGAAAACGACTCGAACAGGGACACGATTCTTAACTTGGGTCGCTGAGAGATTTGATCTTATTAGCGGACGGAGTAAAGAAGAGGAAGATCTAGATCGGAGGTATCAAGCGGTCCGGGAATGGATCTCTCACGTTCAATCGTCAGGCAACTTTATGGAACAATCACATTTCCCGGAGAGGAGAGGTAAATGAGAAATTTATTGGGCACTTTAGGACTCATTTTCACAAAAAGATTGTTAGGAACTCTCGCCATTGTTGGCGTTATTTGGGTTTTATTACAGTTTCATGACTCTTCTCAAGATTCTTTAACCGATGCATTGATTTTTGGATCCATTTCTCTTGTTTTTTCTTTCGCTGTCATTGTTATGATAATCGGTACACCAATCTGGTCTGCCCGCAGTATGGGTCTTCTTCTATCCTCTTGTGCTACGTCAATTCTTTATGCTGGTGCAGTTTATGCCCGCATTAATGCCAAGCCTATTCCCGAACCTGTCGTTGATCTAGGGCGCTCTTTTTATGTTGTGGCATCTCCCTTGATTGCTTTTGGTATCACAATGTGGGTTATCACTCACTGGACAATGGAAGAGGATACTGAGATCAGGATTCTCGATCATCCTAAAAGTGATCACAAAGACGACGATTAGACAATATTCCTGTAAATGAATCTAATTAAATGGAGGTGACTATGAGTCCACAAGATATCTCCATGCTTAGTGCAATTGGTACACTCGTCCTTGGTACAGTTATTGTTCCATGGGTTGTGGCCTATGTTGTTAAACAATCATGGACAAATACAGTTAAACGATTGGTCGCAATTGGAGTTTCTTTCGCTGCTGCGACAGCGGGCTGGTATCTGGATACCGTATTGACGGGACAGGATCGCTGGCAGGGAATCGCTATTACAGGACCGATTATCTTTGGTTTGGCCACAGCAAGTTACATCAAGTACTGGAAGCAGTACACGGGTGACGCTGAGGAATTCGACCTGTTCGGATCGATCTTCAAGAGAGGTAAGTAATGATTGCTTGTCCATTCCATAAGGAATTAGGCGAGACGGTGGAGGCCGATCATATTGCTACCTACGATCAGACAGTGGATGAGAACGGTTTCGGCCCAGTCGAAATGTACCGTTTTCAGTGTCGGGAAGATCCCACCCATGTCTGGGAACATCCAAGCCAGAATTTCTGGCTTTGGCAGAGTGTTGCCGGCGCTAAGTGGCAACAGTTTCGAGATAAGATTCGACGGTAGTTACCGGTTTCGTGGAACCGGCCAAATCAAATAAAAAAAAGAGAGAACCCCAGCGATGCGCCGGGGTCTTTCTCTTATTCCTGTGTCTGACGAAGTTTATGAATAATCATTAAATAAGCACCGCAATACAGCCGACGATAAACACCGGCATATAGAACATCAAAAATACTTTAATATAACATTCTGCGCAGGCCTTGAGGTCGATTTTTCGGAGAACAATCGCGGTGGTAATCACCATAAAGGTGGTAATTACAAAGAGAAAGATTCCCGCCAATAAAATTATCCATCGAATAATCTCATTAATCTGATTTTCCATTAGAAAAAATCCTTCAATACTATAATGATTGCCGTTATTTCCATTATAAGCAGAGATACAAAAATTGCCCACAAACCAATATGCTTGATAAATCTAATTTGTGCACGTTTACGAGATTGTCGGCCAATTATTCGACGTCGGTATTCCTTAATTTGTTCATGACCTTCCATTAGATTCCCTTTAATATAAGGTGGGCAATAAATATGGTCATGGTGACGCCATATGCCAGAGTAAGAAGACCACTAAGACATTTAACAATCTTTGCTCTATTATCACGATAATGATAAACCTTCTTACGCGCTCGCTTTTGAAGATGGTGAAGTTTCCATTCGTCTTCTGTCATTAGAGCCATAAGTAGATAATGAGACTCCCAAATATTAGGATGAATATACAAATAAACGTGATCATGAAAACAGTGAAGACGCGCTCACTGATGTTGTGCCGGTATGTGTGTTGAGCGTCATACCGTGCTGCTAAAATTCTTTCTTTTTCTACTTTAAATGAACGCAATTATTGCCACATACATTACTAGTGATAAAGCCACCGCACAAAATGTTAGAACATATGATCGGCGAGTATCCATGTGGTGCTTTCTACTCTCTGCCCTTCCCTGTAGACTAAACATCTTGATTTTTGTATTAAAATCCCTGTCCCAAACATGAATAGAAAATATTTCAGGCATTTTACTCCAGCCAGTGTATAAATTGAATCAACCAAACAATAAGTGAGCCAAACATCATGGGTAAAAGAATAATGGCAATCAAAATCACTGCATATCTTTCATTGCGTTCACTGCGATAGTAGCGATTCTCTTTACGAATATCATATATTCGGATGGGCCATTCTGAGTCAGTGTAATGCCAGGCCCTTATACTTTTCATAGAAAAAACATTTTGGTGATAATCACACCAACCGTGAATAAAAAGATAACAACTATCATGGTTGGCAAGATAATATTTTGAATCTTATCATCGAGATATTGGAATTCGCGGCTAAGCTTTCGAATGTACATCTCTTGTTGAAAAATTTCCATCCCTTTAGGAGAGAGTTTAATGGGATCCTTGGGCATAGGTAATCCTTCTTGCAATAATGACCATGAACATTACCGAGCAAGTGATCGGAGATCTTCCATTTTTGTAGGAGTTAACCCCATAGTTTTTCCAGATTGTCCATAACATATTTGATCCGCGAAGGGTCGAAGGGTGGGGAATCAAGATTCTCTTCTTTGTTATGTTTGAAATTTATTAGGTAGTCAATACATTCCTTCAGTTTTTGATCCCAGACAATGCCGGCTAGACGATAATTTTCTTCGTCGCCCCAAGGATTACCACTAAGAGCATTCAGTCGATTAAATTCATCATCATCTATTTTAATGGCATGAGACTGACCGTCTGTATTTAAAAAGTGAGGGAGAACCTGGATAAGAAAATTAACGAAGTAGATATCGAAGTTCCAAAGATCTGATTGGGCGAATCCATATTTACCACGTTCCCACCGACGGCGATGATTTGTCCAGAGTTTTTCCACATACTTTTGCCATTTCCAGCGCAGGACACGATGGGGATGCTTTACCCAATACGGCCAGAAACTTAAACGGTCATCATCAAGGTGACTAAAAACTTCATGAGAAGTGAACCCAAATTTGTGCCGAAACGCCCCCTCTTCTCGTCGATCTATAAAGTACCATCGGATAAAACCGCCCTTATACCAGGGTATAGAGGGGTGAAGATCTCGTAGTTTGTAATCATTGCCGTTATGGGTAAAGAGAATTTCGTTCATTCTTGCCTTCCGGTGCATGATGCCCGATATGATAGTAATGACAATAAGGGCACTTATAAGTATGCATATTGTGATCCCCGCCACTACTACGAATATGATAAAGAGCATCTTGGGCCTCCTTAATCGTCGCGTACTTCACCTTGTTGCCACAGTCTTTCCTTCGAGCATGGCGTTTGCTTGCTGAAATAATCATTGTTCCTCCAATAGAAAAGCAAGGAGCCACCCTTCTATAATAGTGTCATCAACTTCGTCATAGATGTTCTTACTCAGCCAGTTCATGAACATTAAAGTTAGTTCGCCATATTTATGGCGATATTGGTGGGATTCAACAACGCCATCTTTCTCTGTTTGGATAGTAATCCAGTCAACGCTAATTGACCCACCGGTGCATTTCATAGTACTTCTTGCATCATAATAATATCCGTGCACTTGGACAATTCTCTGTAAAGTTTCAAGTTACTCAAAGAGTCTGTTCCATCAGAATGATTTTGGCGTTTTCCTTCATGAACGCCATCATTTTCTTTGCGTTAAAATCTTCCATAGTTAGACTCTTCCCACATAGGAATTTCATGGCGGCGACAATGTCTAAATCATTGGTTGCGAAACGCATGTCTCTTTCAGACCATACTCCTGAAAGATATACACCAATGATTGGTTGATGACCCTGTATTTTGGTTGTTACCATGATGTCCTTCAGATAACGAATAGATCTATCACTTTTAGGATATTCCTTATATCTTTCCTTACGATAATATCTCATATACCCCCAGTGGCTAAACTTACTTTTTGACCAATCGGGTTTATCAGAGACTTGTACTTCTGCGATGACAAATTGGTTCATAAAGTATTCTCCAATAGAATTACCGGGCCGATTTTTAGTATGAGATCTTCCATAGATCTTCCGCCCCATTCAGGTAGTGTGAAAGATCTTCCGACCATAAGGCCCATTACTTTTCCAACCATGGGATCATTCCAATATATATATTTATTTTCTAGCGCCCACACTCCTTCGAGTTGGACATAATTCCCGATACTAAGTTGATGTTTAATAAAGGCTTTGGGATTGTTATATTGCCCATATGATCGTACAGTTGAGAGATGAAGTTTTTTATAATACTGGATGTTCGCATAATAGAGGTATTTTGATCTACTTTTGGGATCTACTGGATGTTGACGAAAACCGCAAAAGAAATATTCACGGTTCATAAAATCTCAGCCATCTCAGCAATTTTTATAGCATTGCAGAATGAGTCATAGTACATATTATCGATATCTAGAGTAATTGTTTCAAATACCCATTTATAGTTCCAGAACCAGGGTGCTTTATCAATAACCCAACTCACCATCTGGTTATCGATAGCAGCATAGCCATGATTATTCACAATAGCTTTGTATTCACTACCTAGAAACGCATAAGAAGGTACTCTCTGAATCTCTGTTGGAGAGACAATCCCATAGTGGATTACCATTCTGATATCTCTCTTTTTGCGGGTAATATAAGATAGATCATCATTTGGTTCGATATTAATACTATGAACGATAATTTTCATAGAATATATTCCATCATATTGGCTTCAATTCCTTTAAATATTTCATTGACGTGTAAGGTCTCTATCTCAATTTCGAGAGGTTTAAGTAGAACAAGAACATTAATCATCTTTTCGAGTTTATCGGCTTGTTCTGGGAGAATTTCGTAATGATGCCAATATCCATTAAAGTAGCCCTGATATTGGAACTTATCTTTACAATAGGATATGGACGGATCTTTATGTGTGCGATGAGCATACCGAAAATGTGGTGAAGTTTCTTTTGTTATAACATGGAGATCAAGAGTAAGGATGCGATCATTATTGTAAGACTTAGGAGTAGCGAGCAGGTTGTTTCGGATATTGAGACTATAAATGATGTATTTCATAACATTTTGTGCATTTCTCTAATCTGAAAAGCCATACTAATATTACGAGAATTAATCTTATCAATCTCGAAAATATCCCCAATTTCGATTTTATCTAGGCCGTATGATAAATCTCTTTGGGAAATTGTTACAGTAACAGCCTCATAGGGTGCCTCTATATTGCGAATTCTCACATGGTGTGACCCGGCGTGATAGCGATGAGAAAGGATTCTAATTTTCATCTAAATTCCTTAGGATGCTATCCCAATCAAGAAGAACCCATGCCTTGTAGGACATGGGGATCTTTTCCTCTAATTTAGTGCCGTTTGTGTAGGTAATCGTGAAAAACGCGTTGCCATTTTCATAGTGCGTTTCCACGTAGGAAACGTCAGAATCCGACGTCGGCTTCGATACATGCCGAGCGGACTGGACACCATTGGAGACAAAAGACCGAAGCCATAGGATCAAATGTCTTAGGAACATCCGGAAGCGTTTGAATAGTTGTCGCACGTTCAATGACATACTTCTCAATGTCCTCCATTTTCATGAGCCGGGCCGGCAATGCACGTGGCTCATTCATGCTCCAATAAACCAACTTAAGATGGTCGATATCAATGTTACTCGCGATACCTGGTTTATAAATCTTTCCGTCAAGTTCGAACTCCTCTTGGGGCCAACCAGTTTTTACTAACCAACGATAGATATTCAGTTGTTTTGTATGAGCAGGATCTGGACGAACCATCTTTTCGAGTTTCTTCTCAGACTTGGTTTTAAAGTCTTCGATGCGCTTTCCTCGGATATCGAGTTTATCAATTGCTCCGGTAATCTTTACAGTAGAACCATTAATAACGATTGCTGACTCAAAGCGTTGTTCGTAGATGCACCCGTCTTGTGGATAGGCCTCAGTCATTTTATGTCCCATAGTACCTCGCCATGCAGCAAACATTTTTGAAGGGTCTTCGTAATAGTCTGCATGCTGTTTGAGATAAACCTGACGGGGACAAGCGGCTGTTAGCATTGTGGCGCTTATATGGGCAGTAGATCGTCCTGAACTGTCCATCATTCCTTGAAGCATTTCATGGCTGAAATCACAATGCCTCACTGGCCGAGGAATCGAACTTTCTCGGCAAGCAAGGCACGTGTGGTCTGGTATTTCAGCGTCATCGACGGGACAGTGAATACCGATTCTCATTAGGCTTTTTCAGCAGTAACGAGAAGGCCAGTATACGATCCAGATGCGCCAGCAGTAGACTCGGCGACGGCAATTGTCGGAGAGGTGCCACCGGTCAGTCCATTATTACTCAGGGTAATCAGCGGGACATTAGTATTGGCCAGAGCACCGGTAAACGTAACAGTGTACGGAGTCGTACCAGAGACCGAACAACCAGTAGAACCAATGCTTGACAATGCGCGAAGCGCAGTTTGCATGTCAGCAGCAGAAGCATTGTGAGCAATTGCACTAGTTTCCTGACCATTGAATGTCAGTTTGTAGTCTCCACCAGTCGGCGAACCGTTCTTGGTGAGGGTCTGGATTTCATTGGTGCCCGGGCCACTTGCATAAATTGGTTCGGTACCATGAAGGGTCAGCGTCTTGTGCTGGGCAAGAGTAATTCCACCACTGCCAGCAGTGATAGAACCGTTGCCGATAGTGATCGCAGCAGAACCAGTGTTGTGCAGAATCGCACGCTGACGCTTATTGTCGCGAGGAAGAACACGAGTAGCAGTATCACCAACAGCAGGATTCGTAGTAACCATAGTCTTTACATCATTACCACGGGTAGTTTCTGGGAGAATTGCAATAGAGGGGGTACCGGATGCAGCAATTGCATACAGTTTACCACGAGTGAAGAACGCCTGACTTTCACCAGCTACGATCTTAACACCATTAGTTGCAGATACATCGGCGTTACCGATGAAAACTGCAATGGAGCCGTGGGTATTCTGGATAACGACCCTACCCCGGTTGTTGTCAGCGGCAAGCACCAGAGCGGCGGAAGTCGACAATGCTTGTGTCGTACCGGCTTTCTGGCGTTTGATAAGATTAAACAATTTAGACACACTCCTTGGACGGGTTCAAGCCCCGGATACTTTTAATGGTATCAGTATAGGATGTCTGGTCTAATTAAGGGCGACTACCTGACATTTGTCTTTAACAGTTGCTGTGGCACCACCAATTTTGATCGTCCAGTCAATCCGGACATATCCAATTTGGTTTGGCAAATAAATTCTTGCTACCCAACCGGAAACCCCTGGCAAAACTTCCAAATATTGGGCTTGACCATATTGCTCAAACCCATCTGTATTAGAAGCAGTGTATGAGATCTCTTCCATATCTCCCAGTTCCAGAACAGGTTGATTTTGAAACTCAAGACCATAAATAACTGAATCGTAAGTTGAGGTTATAAACTTTCGGCGATTTTCCTTAATAGTGATGGGCTGATCGCCGACATAAATATTTCCAGTACCGTGAAAAATCATGGCGCCTTGACCTGAATATAATCGACCTCATATTCATATACGCCACCAAATGAATATGACCATACGATCTTTAACTTTTCGGGATCATCGGGCATTTGGATCATGGCGAACCAGCCGTCCATGGCGATATCGTCGACCATCATGATTGTTCCGTATTCGGCATCGTCTAAAGAAAGGTATTCAGTCCCATCTTCATGAAACACCTGATACTTAACAAAATCCTCACCTAGTGCGATGAGTTGAGGAATCCCTTTTAACTTGAGATCAAAGAGCGCGATTGTACGAGTTGTTCCGGTAAATGCAGTCCGGCTCTGCCTAGGAAGATAAGTCATCTATATCACCGAAGCACGCTTTTTCTGCATCCAGGGGTTTCATGGAAACACCCTCGGCAGTAATTGGGGCTATAACTAATGGTGTTGCAGTTAGGGGAGAAAGTCCAAAGAATTGTCCCTTAATGGTTCCTCGGACACCGATAACCATAGCATCTGACATAACTTCTAATGTTTGAATAACACTGATGACACCCGTCGAGAGAAGATCCTTATCAACAGGAATGACAATCCAGGCTTGACCGTTAATTTCTACGAGATTAGTAGAGAGAACTGTACCAGTGGTGACAATTTCTGCTGTAAATGTATCCTGAACAAGAGCAGTGGTAAGAGTATCAAGGGCAAGAGTGTCTCTTGTAATTGCTGTGGCATCAAAGTCTATAACAGGACTAATTAAGACAAGTGCTGTGCTCGTGAATTCTTTATTGAACGTATCTTGGACGATTGTGGTTCCATCGAACTCACGATCATAAGTCCCAAAAAGAGTACCTGTAGCAGTAAATGTTTTCTCAGTTTCAGAACGAGTGATTGCAGTAGCGTCAAATGATATTGTCGTAGATATCTGGATCAAACCGGTGGAGATAAAATCTGCGGTACGTGTGTCTCTCACCAAGCCCGTGGCTGTTGCTTCTTTGGTCGCCTCGCCCCGGGCTATTGCAGATGCTGTGATCTCTTTATTCTCGTTAGGACCAATAACATAACCAGAACTACTAAGACTCTTGCTTATCTCACCACGGACAATGCCTGTTCCTGTGAAATCTCTCGGTGGCGAAGGTGTGTACAGGAATGGAAGGTCGTCCGTAAACCCAATCCACCCCAGTCGAGTTGTGACGCTAGAGTTTCCAACAGTGAGTTCGGTCGTTGTCCCTGTTGGGGCGCCATAGTAAATACGACCATTATAGGAAGTAGTGCTGCTATTAAATGCTGAGACACCAACTTCAACAATTAAATAGTCGCCGGCCTGGGCAGTCACTGTATTTACAGGAATTTGCCAAAGTGGCGCCGAACCCATGGATGTTGATAATTCATTTGTAGAATCATCGGTCCAGTTATTTAAGAGAGTGCCACGAATTGTCTGACTATTCCCAACAGTCACATAAGCGTGAAGACGGATTACCATATTGGCACTTGCGGAAGATTCCATAGCACCGATAATGAAGTCCATATTGCCTGAGATAGTTTTACTGGTAGAGAACTCAGGAGAAGCGAACATCATGATACCGACAGTAGTCGGGTTAGTCCCGGATGTTTCGGCGACTGCACGGTTTTGACTTGCAGTCCATGAATTGAACTCCTCTGTCATATAGGCCTTGGCAAATGACGAAACATTCCAACTTCCTGCAGGGGAAGCGACATTACCAGACCAAGCGGGAGTGGCATTACTCAAATAAAGTTTGGTAACAACCGGGGCTTGAACAATTGCTGTCGCGGTAAGATCTTTGGTGCGCTGGATTGCAACAATACCACTCGCTGTGAAATCTTTAGTGGTGGAATTGTTTCCGATATAACCATCAGCAGTAAGTTCTTTGACGCCATTGTTATAAAGAACAACACCAGATCCAGCGATGGAAGCCGTCGGGGTAATCTGAACAACCGCTGTTCCCGTTATTTCTTTCGTGATGGTGTTGGCTTCAATATAACCATCACCCGTGAGATCCTTCGTTATATCTGGTGTCACAACTATACCGCTTGCGGTAGTGTTTTGGCTCACGGTGTTCTGAACAATGCCAGTGCCAGTGACTTCCTTCGTTATCGAGTTAATCTCAAGGTAACCAGTGCCTGTTAAGTCTTTGGTAATATCCGGGCTTTGAACAAGGGCACTCGACGTGAACGAAGATGTAATATCGGGTCGTTGGACAATACCCGATCCAGTTACCTCAGATGTATTTGTGATAGTACCGATATAGCCATCTGCACTGAACTCTTTGGTTGTATCTGAGACGTAAACAATACCAGTAGACGTAAAGTTCTTGGTTGTTTGACTATTTACAATACCGGTTGCGGTAACCTGTGCTGTAGGAGTAATACTGACAATGCCAGTACCAGTGAATTCAATAGTGTTAGTAGCCGGCTGGATATAACCGGTACCATTCATATCAACAGGAGCATCTAGTCGGCGTTTTGTGTATTCGACAACAGTTTTGAGACCAGTAACACGAGATTTTTGAGTTGCACTATTTTCTCGAATAATAATTTCTATGGCATTTACATTATCTTTAGTCATAAAGCCATTAACAGCATCGACTGAAATTTGATAATTACCACCAACATTACTATTTGTCACTGTGGCATATGACGATCCGGGAAGATTGCTAATAGTAATAGGCATCATCGGAGTGCCAGACCCACTCTTACCCCATTCGTAAATAATATTGCCGGAGCTACCTCCATCTTGCTTATGCCTTGCGTATGCTCGATATCCATATACAACCGTTACATCTGACGGGATTTGGTCAAAGGCATAACTCTCTCTTGAAGCTAAAGTATTATTAGTAACTACATAATCTGTATCATCGTTATACCCAGATTCATCAAGTGCTTCATATTTGGACGCTGCTCCTGAAACAGTAAAGTCCGCTACTGTTCTACTACCAGCTCCTGCGACGTTCAGAGTCGAAATAATGCTGTCTGGTGTCGGGATTTTCCACCCGGTTTCAATAATGATTTGGTCATAATAAACATCACAACCACCAGTAACATTTGTGGCCGTTCCAAATCTATAAATTGGAGTGGTATATGAGACCATCGTAAGCGTGTTCTCATTAATTTTGATAACGCTATCAACCCAAACCTTAATTACACCATTACTTGAATCTCCATATTCAATATGGTAAGCAACATGATGCCATTTACCCGTCTGGAGGGTATTAGAAGCAGTGAAACTTCCAGTAGTCGCATTTGTTCTATAGGCAATACCTCCAGATGTATCTACGCAAATATATGCGCCGATATTTGTATTTAAGTAAATCCCACCAATGTCAAGGTTTCCGGAACTTTGGCGTGTTTCTATCCAAATCCAGAATGCCCCAGTCCATACTCTATTATTTACATTTTCAGCACCGCTTAATTGAGTTTGGATATATCCACGCGCACCATTCGCGGGGCTCATCCGAAGAGACGTGGAACCCCTTTTTGCTCGTGTTGTTGATAAAGCAATAGTTCCAAGAGTGGTAGCAGTATTTCCAAATTCATCAGTCATTGCATTCTGTTCAAAGTCTGCAAGAAGGGCACGATAAGGATCGTATGTAGACTTTGGATTATCGTCATAATCGACCTGAAGAACGAGATATGTAAGGTTAATGGCATTGGAACCACTATTTTTTGTTAGGCGACACTTAAGAGTATTCAGATAATCATTGGATAACTGAGATGAAATAGATGTATGGCTCAGGCTAATGCTTGTAAAACTAGCAGCAAAGGTTGCATATGTAGCACTATTGATAGTATTAGTGACTGTTTGGGTTTGACCCATATAATCAACAGGATCGCATCTAAGAACTTGACTACCAGATGTGCTTCTATTGGCATTAAAAAGGAATTGTGCGGCACGAGGAATATAACAATCAGCGGGCATATCAGGGAAAGAGAAATCAATGGCCTGGCTTGTTGTCGTACAGGAAATATATGAACTAGATCCATCCGGAATACCCGAATCACTGATCGCAGCAATTTTTGAGGCGCCGGCTCCAAGACTCCAGTTTGCATTGTCTGATTCGATGGTATCAGGTCGAATATGAACAACCTTACCTTGTCCTGCATAACTGGCACTATCAATAGCGAAATCATCCATGTAGAACTCACAAGCAGATGTACTTGAGGTTCCCAATGCCCCGCAAACATACTGATTAGAATTAGTAGTTAAATTAGAATCAGCTGCGGTCCAGTCAACTTCTATTTCCCCATTAATAACGAGTTGAAGATTACCTGTATAGAAGTTCCATCCAAGTTCAATACGGTACCATTGACCAGTTGATAACGCCGTTGCTGAAGAAGCAATTGGAGACCCGTTAGAACCAATACCAATTGTTCCAGATGAATTAATACAAAGATCCCAACGGGAAGCAGAGGCGGTACTGCTCCCATGTCGAAGAATATATCGACGACCAGTCGGCATTGTGACGATATACAGGTACCATCGAAAAAATTGGCGGTTGAATAATGTGGGTGGCGCAGAAGTAACAGTAAAATAGTTTTCAGTATTTGCTTGAGCATTGACGCGCAAACCATAATCACCACTGCGTTTCGCCCCAGTAGTTACACTGATATTGGAGGGACTTCCAGTAAACCATGGTTCGCTTAGATCGCCGGTTTCAAAACCGCTAATCATTGAACGTTTAGCCATTTATTGCACGCCAAAAAGCCCCAATGGGGCTTTTCTTTCTAGACTGGAGATCTTTATTAGTTATAAAAGATAACGCCGAATACTTTCGCATTAGCGGTCGAAGAGGCAAGGTGGACTTTCTTGGCCCATCCGGGGACGGTGTATTCTGCTATATCCGGTCCTTGATGTCCAGTCTTACCATCACCGTCTGTAGCATTCGCTGGTGTCACACCGTCTGCTCCCGAAAACCCAACGCGTCCACGAACCTTTGTCCCGGCATTATCGAAGTAAATTCGAATCATCTGTGTTCCTTCGGGGAGCGTCAAAGTGGTGAAGTTATTACTGGATCCGAGAGAAACATAAATTTCTGATGTGTTGGTTCTAGGGGCAATCTTGTTCATATCTCAAGAGTAAGTGATTATAGATTACTGGTGCCAATCTACAGTACTTTTTCTAAAAGAATCGCTTGAAACTGCAGTTGATTAATCTTGCCACTCAATATTGGTTGGCGATCAAACCAGTCAAAAATTTTCACTGTCATTTTTTGTAAATCGTACTCGATTAAAAAATCTTGGTAATCAAAGATAAAAGAATATTCTTCTTGTTTCCAATCACTTCTTTGTACCCACTCCTCTCCTATCATGATTCGATATTCCCCCTTCTTATAAGATGGGAACTTTTCATGACTGGACAACGGAAGATCAATTTCGCGCTCGAAATAGAACTCGTTATTATTTTTGTCATGGTTCGGCTTTAAATAAGTGAAATAATTATCCGGATAAAAAGTATTATATTTTATCATTATTTTTTCATATTCTTCCCATTGTTCTTGAGTAGAACGATATGTTTTAATTTTCATAAAGTCATCTCCATGAGTAGATTCATCAAAGTATATTGATTAAAATAATCCCGTCGAAAGTTATTATGATCCCAGATTTCATAAGGTCGGGCATATTTTAGATCTAGTCGAATAGCAATATTAACAGGTCCACATTTCCATGTGAGATTTCTTAAGCCGATGATATTATTATTGGATCGCCATTGATCGTCGATTAAGATATACATTGCTTCATTTTTTATGTGGGGATACTCCTTCTTATTTTGAGGTCGTAGTGGAAATACACCGGCTTCGAACCAGAGGGGCACAGGATCAGGATAATCGTTCATATTTCGATTTTGTAATTGAGTCATTTGATAACGGAAAATTTTTAGAGACATTGTTCCATCTTCCAGAGGTTAAATGTATCTTTATTGTAATGGGAAAGGAGAGTCGATTTAGCTTTACTAATATCGTAGTGATATAACAGATTAGTCATCATATCGTAGTAGATAAAATTTTCCGTAAATCTGCAATCAGATATTCCCCCATTGCCGTTTTCAAAGATTCGGATCAAGTTTGTACTAATTTTATAAGGAAGTTGGTTATTTATCGGGCAAGCAATAACAAAAAAAGTATTTTTTCCATTATGTTCAAAATACGGATAATTAGTATCCTGGTAATTCTCAAAACAATACCTTGTATATGTTTTGTGTTGCATGGAATTATTACTTGTATTTTGAGTCATAATATATTTAGCGCATTTCCATTGCACGTTGGTAGTCTTCTGATCCATCCTTTCCTGCGTACCAGAGGGCACAGGCGGATTCGAGGAGTTGGACACGGTTTTTTTCCTGCACTTCAGATGTTGGGATAAGCCCGTAACGTAATCCACTGGTTCGATTTCGGTAAAATGTAATCCGACCATCGGCACCTAAATGATCAATAGCAGTTATCAACGCTTCAGTGTAAAGATTAAGATCTTCCATAATCACTCTGTAAGATGGGCTGACCCCGTGTTCCTTACGGTAAGCAACAATATAGTTATAAACCAGGTCCATCCGTCGGGTGGCAAGATCTGTTCGCTGTTCAGTCATGATTTTGTTCTGCTCCTGTATTTACATGCATTGTCTGTCCGAGATTATCGGAATAACATCGAGCAATACATCGCTCGCTATCGTTTAAATTAATTTCTTGGTTGGGATTTGTGTAACTCATTTCCTGAAGAGCAATGAGAGCATCAACTTTATTGGAATATCGGTATTTTTCGCTGCCGATTTTTATCCAATAGTTCCCCTTGGAGTTTGATCTTGAGATTCGGGACGTTAGAATGCTCCCACTCGAAAGCCACGCGAGATGGAGGGTGACAAAAAATCGGAGATAATACGTCGATATCAAACGGAAAAGGCATAAAAATGGGCCGGCTACGGCCCTGCATAGTAAGTGTGACATCAATATATCCATCCAATCTATACTCAAATGTATTTAAGATTTTACGGATTACACTTTTACGTTCGAAAACCCTACATTTAGGAACGAAGAATTCGTAGGTTTTAAATGGAGGACATGAACAAAAACTTTCACCGTCGATAAGTTCATCGGGTATTTCTTCATTACAATTCGGACAGATCACAACTTCCCACCTTCATATATTTTACTGACATTAAATGTTTGACCAAACAATTTCCCCATTTGATCAAACCACATCCAATACATATTATTATCTATGAATTGTTCATCAACGATAAAAACTGAATTATTAGTATTACTCAGACAATATTCTAAATACTCACGCACATGCTCTTTAGCAACTTTTTGGCGATGGGGGTCCAATTCGTGAAACTTCAAATTAAGTTTGATCGGTTGAGATCTCATCGGATTGTTTTACGCCATTCTTCCAGTGAACTTTCACGCTTACATAATTGACATCTTTTACGAATATTTGCTTGGATTTCTCGTGTAGGAAACCAGATTCGTAACGGCTTACGACATTTGGGACAACGACACTTCATCATGGCGACGATAATTTTTCACAAAGAGATTGGTAAAACCAAACAATACGATCATAGGCGACTTGACTATCATCAGGATTATTATGATAACGAGCCGAGCCATAATTAGAAAGTAAATTCATAAAATCATTAATATTAAGAGGTGTTAGTATCTCCTGAATAAGTATTCTTTCTATATCTGCGACTTCTTGTGATCTCGTGTTGGGCGTATTCATGCTCGATCATCATATCAATCTGTTTATTTGTAAGGCCAATACCGAGTAGTTGATTCCTGGTGGGAAGTGGACGCCACCCTTGTCCGAGTATCCCCATTTCAATGGCGTGTGCTTCCGGATCCCATTCATTCGAAATGATCTCGATCCCTAACCATTCATGGAGAACATCATTAATAAGTTCAAAAAGAAACTCTCTTTGATCATCGGTAACCATTATTTGCGGTGCTTTTCGAGTTGCTTTTTACTGTATGCGCCACCAAGAGCAGTACGGAATTTATTGTAGTCTACGATTTCGACATCATTGTCTTCCAAAGTTTCCACAATCATATTAATTACTAATTCTTTGACTGACCCGAAAGACAAATCGCCATTGTGATCCCAGACACTCTCGTAGATGCTATCCATTTTATTTTTCACTCATAACCTCCAATAGTTCTAAGTAATTTGGTTCGTAATCCCACTTTTTCCAAGCCCAGTGTTGACTAGAGCCATCACCGCGCATGTACTGGGCCATGTCAATCATTTGATCGATGGTTTCAACGGTTACTATCTTTAACCCAGCGTTCTCGAATGCTTCGATTTCTTGGAGATAGTGACTATGAAGAGCCTCTCGCTCTGGTTCGGGGAGAGGCTCTATTCTCGACATGATCCTAGCAACAACATATTCTTTTTGTTCCGGTGTCACCAAGACACCGTGAAGCATTGCTTCCCACGATGTTCTTCGAGAAACTTGTGGATATCTTCAAAATTAGATCCAGTAGAATAAATTGAGTCATTTGGATGAGTGTATACGCGACTGATTGCTTCGATGATCTTATTATCGATGATGGGCATATCGTGCAAAATTTCGCGGACACCTTCAATATAGTCAGGAATAAAAGTGTCAGCATCACCTGTCAGCCCACCTTTGAGCCAAGAAACTTCACCGACATAAACTTGCGGGGTCCGTGCCACAATGTCATAGGAATCTTCCCATCCACTTCTCTTACCAATAGTTCGGGGATCGAAGTACTTGGAACCAAAAGTATTACTGAAAAAAGAAGCAAGAACTCCCTCAGTACACTCTTCGTTTACCACGTGAATATACATATCAGCGGCCATTTAATTTCTCCAGTGAATCTAATATATCTGCTCGGCGGTTCAATTCCCGAGCAAGATCTCGAAAGTCAATGGCGTCCAGGTAGATATCAACTGCCTGAAATGGAACAAGAGTATCTCCTGGACGCTCAAGAGAAATAGATGATGTTTTTGTATAGTGAAGAACTGTAAGTTTAGATTTCCCTCTCTTTAATTCATATTTCATCATTAGCAGCCTTGAGCATAAGTTCACCAACAGCAATTAACGCTTCCCCCATGAAGGAATATTGGTTGGGTGAGGCTTGGCCTGGATGAATAAGGCCGGCCATCGGTCCATCACATGCCCATACCATATGTTTGTGATAATGGACTGTTTCTGGATCATTTTCATAATAGATGGGGTAAGTAAATTCTACCCATTTATTATATTGATTCCATTGCCAATCCCATCCTAATGGCTCAAGGACCTCTATCATGTGGGATGGGGTTATCTGTGTGACCAATCTTTTTCTACCTCATCGTGATCAATATGACGGATCCATTTATCAACTTTAATCTGATGTTGACAGTTTGGACACCAAACATAATATCTATTGGAGCATGAATCTTTCTTTACTGTGCCCCACCAGAATGAATCAGTGTCAGTATCGTCAAGTTCAATATCATCGCCACAATACCCACAAGCGTAAATACCTGCGAAAGTATCATAAGATCGTTTATATTTTCGATTAATGATTTTCATGGATTTCGCTTCTTGATATTAGCGGTATTCGTTGTTGTAGTTGTTGTATATCTATTAGTAAGCGGCACTGTAACTGGTTCTCCCATCATGATGTGAGGACGCGGTGTCGTCATATCTTTTTCAATAGCTAGAAGTTCACAAAGCATTGCAAGATTTATGGCGATAGATATGGGGTCGGGATGTTCAAGAAAAGTATCGCGTAATGATCGAAAAATCTCTGCGTTATTTTTCCCCTTCTTTATCAGGCTGTTGATCTGTTCGTGTAGTTCTTCGACTGGTATCACTTGGTCTCCATCCCTTATCGATGATTTTATTAACAAGAATTTCTTTACTACCAAGAGGGAAATAAAATCTGCTCATAATATCTAAAAGTTCTTGTCGCAGTTTTTCTCTCTCAACGGGATCCATGCTTAGTTCTATACTCCGTTGCTACTCGACGAATTCGTACATCGTGATTCCCGGAGATATTACGATAACGCTCAACGGTGCTGTGTCCGCCACGTCGGCGGATTTCAATATCTTCGGAACCTACGACAATTTCAAGTGCCTGACTATAGAACCAATTCCAGACATCTTCCATTGGACATGTGTTGAAGTCTATTGGAGTTCGCTCAGTATAGGGGAGAGCGATAAATCTCCGGTCATCGGGTACTTGTTCGGGGTCATTCCACTCGTCCCAAGTCAGGATAGGAAGTTTTAAACACCCAATATTCTCAACAATTTCGGTCCGAGTTTTTTCTTCCTCCCAATTATAAAAATAAGCATCACGAATAATCTCTTGAAGTGATCTATGTGTTGACAAGTATTCCTCCTGAGAGTACTGCATTGTATTCCCATTTACGAATAGTACTGATAAGTACATCAGGGATGATTTTGATGTGTTTTCTAATATCGGTTATTAATCTTCTCTACTACTTGATGATCCCTTGATGGTGAGGAGTGGTCGGTTAATACTGATAACCTCAAGAAGAGAACTCTGGCGCTCCATTACAGTATCAATGCTTTTATAAGCGGCTGGACTCTCGTCGAGATAACTCTCTTTAGGAACAGAAAATGTTCCTGCAAGGGAAGTTTCAAAGTCTTCCATGGAAACATTTTTCTTCGCTTGGCCTCTGCTCATCGCTCGGCCGGCCCCGTGTGATGTTGAATCATGGGCGTCCAGATTCCCCACACCTTTAACGATATAAGTATTTGATCCCATAGATCCTGGAATCGCTCCTATTGTACCAATTGGAAGATGCATAGCGCCTTTCCAATGAGTGGTAATACCGTATTCTGCAGTTGCATAGTTATGGGGTCGATCTGTGGTTTTCATCTTGGGGTCGAAGGTATCGGGATGGTCTTCTTCCCTTAGGAGTCGATACAGAATATCAGTCATCTTTGCCAGCATGAGTTCCCGATTTTGGGCCGCATATTTCGTGACAAGATTCATATCATGGATGTAGTTTTGCCCAAGTTCAGACGCCAATTTTAGTGCCGCCAAATCTTTGGGGATTCCGGTGGATTCCGTCATGGCATGATCATGATAATGTTTTGCTACGATCCCACCAAGTCGTCGAGATCCGCTGTGAACCATCAATACTACTGCCCCATTAGCATTGACTTGGACTTCCATAAAGTGATTTCCGCCACCTAATGTTCCAAGTTGACAGCGTGCTCGGTGTTCATCCTCATTATCAAGAGGCATGCGTAAACCAAGATCACATTGGATACCTTGTGCGTGGTTATGCCAGTTAAATCCAACGGGGACTTGCTTAAGGACTTCTGCTTCGTACTTTAGCCAGAAATCTTTGTTTTTAAGAAGGTCAGAATCAATATTCGGGACAATCCTGAATCCGACACCACATCCGATATCAACCCCGACAGCATTTGGGATGACGTGATCCGAAGTCTTCAGGATACAGCCGATGGGCACTCCGTACCCGAGATGGGTATCTGGCATGATCGCAATAAAATCTGCCAAGAATGGTAGTTCGGCAACTGATCTAATTTGAGCCTGTGTTTGATAGTCTACTTCGTACCAGGGGATAAAAGCATGGACAGGCTTGCTCCATGTTTTTTCAGTAACTTTTTCCATTTCGGTGTACACCTCGTCAGATTATATTGATAACGTTGAAATTCCAGGATGTTAGAAAGTCTTTTGGATCGATCTAGCCAATCACTTTCTTTTTTATTTTCGACCCGAAATTCATGAAGATATCTAAGGCCGTGGGAAGAAGTCAAAATATCATCCGTATGAATGAACATATAGTCCTCGTTAAAGAGAACGGTCAGACACAATCTCGCCTTATCATAGTAGATCCCTCTGTCTACGGTTTCCCATCTATGGTTTGCCTCATCACACAGGTGCCTGGCCAAAGTGTATTCTACAATTGTATAAGTCGGGTCTAGATAATCGTAAACGGTTTCTTTAAGATTCATAGAGGGTTAACACCACAATCAGGATACGTTTTCAAGTATACGGGGGTCGCACTTTTCACAGAAGGGTCCACGGCCTTGTTCGTCATAAATAGAATCCTCTCCTTTGCCGGCACGGCCGGTTGGTTCATCACAAATGCAACAAAATTCCATTGGTTTCTTCCTCCAACAAGTCGGCGCAAGCAAGCGCCCTTATCCGCAATCGATTTGAATGCATCGGGTTGCGTTCGTTTAGTTCATCATCCGCTGCCCATTCAATGAGAGCGTTTCGGCATGTTTCGATGTAGTAGAGACCCATATCCTTGACCCGCTCTCGCTCATCTTGGTATGTCTTGGTCGTGCGCCACCGTGCGGTTACTTCGTCACTTGGCATCATCCCCACCTCCCAGCGCCTGCAATGCGGCGATGGCCCTCTGGCCCGTTCTGTCATCTGGCCAAAAGAACTCCTCCACCACCCGCACCGCATCGGCGAGAGGGATCAGCGGACCCTCCCCCGCAGCCGATTGGAGCGCACGGCCGATGGCGGCACGATGCTTGTCTGTCAGCTCTGGGGCAAGAAGTAGATTCCCCACAGGAATGACGTCCCCCATGGTAATGACTATTTCCATGGTGCCCGAAAGGCGCGTGGTTGTTACATCGACCCCAATCCCCTCCCCCAGTTCCCACTCTAGCGCCTTCCTGATCTGCTCAATCTCCATCGGTGGCTCCTTCCCACGCAGCACGGATGGCGGCTATGACATCTGTGCGTGCCACTTGTATCTTTGATCGTTTCGTTACCGGGTTGTAGCAAAATGCTTCGTCCACCGCCGCAATGACCGCATCGAGCAGGTTGGCGGGGACGATTTGCAGCCCTGCGGATTCAATCCAACTGATCGCGTCCCATGCAATCGAGAACTGATCCACGGAGCCAGAGCCTTCGTCAATTGCCCGATTGATTGCATCTACAGCCCGTTCCCTACTGCTCATCCTCACCCTCCCCATTTCCGCGATCCCATCAGGAACCCGACGCAGAATGTCACCATAACGACAAGAAACATCCAGTCCATCACTCCACCTCCGTTTGCGCGTCCTGCGTGCTGGCGGCGAGTTGGGCTTGGCGCTGTGATCGCTGGATGATGAACTTGGCGCGAAGAGGAGTGCTTTTGGCGATGACCCTCTCCGCATCGCGAATCTGGCGCGTATACATGAATATCGTCTGATCCAATTCCTCAATCCTCCTCCGCAACTCTTCGGAACTTATCGTCGCCTCACTCACCATCAACCCCCGATCCGTGCGGCCAAGGGAGTTGGCAGATTTCGTCCTTGATGCGCTCCCGCGAAGTACGTCGGTCGTTGTCGTCGCGATCCCACTTGTGCCATCCGCGCTCAACCGCTTCAACACAATCGGCCAACGTCACCTGCTGGTCGCGCAGGGCGAGGCGGCGGAGGAGTTCGGCCTTGTGTGACTCCCATCGCACCTTCGCCTCAGCGTTGGCCAATAGTCCGCTGGATGGATCATACGCATCGGCGAACGCGACACAGCAATCGTCCACCAACGCCTCATCCGTCATCTGGCTAACGTCCATGTCACTCACCCTCCCCACGATCCGGGCGGTCGGTCGGGGTGGCGAGAGACGCCATCTGGTTGATGCGATACGCAATTGCTTTGGCTTGCAGGGGATCGAGAACAAGCATCAAGTACCCCTCCTCATTAGGGTCGCCAACCGAAAACGTGACGTTGCATCCTTCAATGCCAACTTGCCATTTGACGTTCTCGCGCCGCACAAACTCAACTGTCCTCATCACTCGCTCCTCTCGCTGTCGGCTGGCCGGGTGGATCGTTCGGCGGCAAGGTCATTGCCAAACTTCACAAACGTCCACGGTGCAAGGTGCGCCTTCTTCCCGCTCGGCCACTGAACCAGTAATTGAACGCCCCATACCGAGTGGCGCCTGATTTCGTAGACCGTGATTCCAGTTTGCTTTTCTGCGACCTTGATTGCAGCATCGCATGATCGACAAAGGATTCCGTAACACGGGCTATCGCACCATTCGCACTCTCTTGCTCCATCTGGCAGACTCACCCTCCCGCTCCCCTCTCGCTGTCGGCTGGCCGGATTGGTGTAATCGTCACTTCGAGTTCCCCCTGGTCAATCTTGTGTTCCCGCCACCCAATCTGCGTCAGGCCGATACGGGTGACGATGTTCGTGTTGTCGTCCTCGATAACCCCGGCTGCTACCAGTCCGTCCATCGCTGGTTTCAATGTCACGATGCGATCACTCCTGCGACCTCCCGGCCTCGGCGGCGGCATCAGCGAGGTGATCGATTTTGACTTTCAACATGCGCCACCAACCATCGAGATTGTGTCCCGCGCTCTTCGCCGTTTCATAGTTGTGCGCAGCCATCGCAACTAACGTAATCGCTTCGTCGATCACACTCGGAAACTCCGGCGCGGGTGGCTCGGGGTCGGGGAGCAGGATGATGGGCGATGTGACAGGTATCCCGTAATCCCATTCACTCGCCACATGCGCCGGGAACCCGGCCAGCGATGGATCGGCGGCAATAGCACGCAGGGCAACCTCGGCCCAATGACGGTACGCGTTTCCGTATGCGTCTGGGAACTCGCTGGACATCGCCTCAGCCAGCCGCGTCACTGTCTCGTCGGGGTTGGGGGTTTGATTGGTTGTCACAGTAGTCCCTTTCTAATCGCGTCCGACAGGGCGGACAGTGCATCGCGCAACGGTTGTGCCTCGACGCGGAGAGCGGCGGCGGGTTTTGCGCCATCAAATCGCCGTTCGATCTCTTTGGCCGCGTGTT
>ERZ724522.7-NODE-7-length-159906-cov-7.239980_pt1 | contig 159906 bp, 245 predicted proteins | sample MGYA00376055_ERZ724522 | MGnify/ENA primary metagenome ERZ724522 (study PRJEB28724, sample SAMN07190884) | wastewater metagenome | isolation source: effluent of sewage treatment plant in Hong Hong | place: Hong Kong | collected 2016-03-17 ... | reverse complement strand
TAAGTAACGCACCATACTTTCATTAGTAATACTCCGTGTTTCGCTCATGATTATAATGAATTGTGTGTTCATTAATCGCCCATTCAATTCGATTCTCGATTAAACGCATTAACCAATCATAAGTATCTTCACCTAACTTTTGACACTGCTTCAAGCATTCATCGCATGTCATATAAGTAGGATTAGGAGGATCATAGATATATTTTTTACATACTGTGCAGTTTGTATATGACATATTTTCCTTATATTTTTGCTTTACGTGCCGCTCCAGCTAGCTTATCAACTGCTTCATTGTGTTCATCTCCATTATGTCCACGAACCCAACGAGTCTCTGCATCAACGCAATTATAAATAAATTGAAGGCGCTGACACAACGGTTTAAGATGTTCTGCTTTACATCGCCACTTGGCAGATGCATAACCAAGAACAAGTTGTGAATCAGATACCAACACTACCTTTGACATCGTCCATCCATTCTGTTGGATAATAGAGGATGTGCGCGTTAATCCTTCAATTGCGGCGGTAATTTCGGCAATGTTGTTTGTCGCTTGCGGAATATATCCGCTTCCTTCTTCATGGACAACACCGTCTACAACAATACGCCAACCGTATCCACCATCAGAAGCAAGGGTATTGCCAGATCCATCTGAATATACTTCAATTAAAACTGGAGTCATCGCTTTTGTTCTCCACACTTTTTACATACCCAAGTTTCATTATGACCACCTAGATAAAACCATACATGTTCACAAGTCATTTTCCATCCATGAAATGAGGTGAACTTCTGGTTTCAAATTTTGTCTTAAGTTTCTCATATAAGGCTAGTTCTTTTTTAAGTTTAGCTTCTTTAGAAAGTTTAATTTTCTTTTTTTCCAGTTTTTCTTTTGCTTCACGACGTTTTTGCTCTTTAGCAGTTTCTGGTCTAAGAAGATGTAACCAAGCTGATTCTTCGCCATTACCAAAATATAAGGTAACTAAATCAGGACTTACATTGTGTTGTATTGCAAAGTCAGTAAACTCTTCTTGAAGTTGTTTAAGCGTATAACAACTCGCATAAAGATTATGTGATTCACTATAAAATGGTGCAGTCATTTTTTATTCTCCTTTTTCATTAAATTCATTATACATTTCGGATCACTTCTAAGATCCTTTGTAGGGTAAAATCTATATCTCTCATCTTATGAAGGCCCTTAAGAATTCAAAATAAGCATCTAAGATATTAACTTTTAAAGGAAATTCATGTTCGAACCTATTGGTTTTTCATTACAGATTTTTAAAGAACGTTATGCATTTACTGAATCAGAAACGTTCTCCGAAGCATGTCGACGAGTTGCCGATCAAATGGCTCGTGCAGAAACACCAGACAAACAAAAAATGCATAGTGATAAGTTTTTTGAAATACTAAGCGATAATTTGTTCGTCCCTGGTGGACGAATTTGGTACAACTCTGGTCGCAATAATCCACAGCTTTTAAATTGTTTCGTTTTAAACCCTGAGAAGGATTCAAGAGAAGGTTGGGGACGTACTGCATCAGATATGATTACTACATCTATGACCGGTGGTGGTTGTGGAGACGACTTTTCAGATGTTCGTCCTCGTGGAAGTAATATTACTGGTCAAAAAGGTACTGCACCAGGTGCAGTTGAACTTATGCGTTTAGTTGATGCTTGTGCTAAGCCAGTAAAAAATGGTGGACAACGTCGTGTAGCTCTTATGTTTAGTTTGGATTTAGATCATCCAGATATTGAAGAATTTCTTAATGCAAAACTTACACAAGGCGAGCTTACTCATGCTAACGTGAGTGTTCGCAGTAAGCGAACTAAAGAATTCATTAAAGCAGTCAAAGTTGATGCAGAATGGGAATTAGTATGGAAGGGTAAATACAAGCGTACAGTTCGTGCAAAAGAATTGTGGGATACTATTGTTAGAAACGCATACAATTCTGCTGAACCTGGATTTTTAAATTGGGAACTTGTAGAAAATGAAAGTAATATTTGGTATATTGAACCACTTGTTACCACAAATCCTTGTGGAGAAATTGCCTTAAGTGCATATGATTGTTGCTGTCTAGGACATCTCGTTCTTCCTAGATTTGTTAAAGAAGGGCAAATTGATTACCATATGATTGGTAATACTGTTCGGTCTGCTGTTCGTTTCCTTGATAACGTTCTTACAGTTAATTGTTATCCTTTGCCAGAAATGAAGGATAAGAGTCAAGCTCTTCGTAGAATTGGACTTGGTACTACAGGTCTTGCAGATACATTAGCTTTAATTGGTCTTCGCTATGGTTCTGAAGAAGGAAATAAATTTATTGATAAACTTTATCGTTTTATTTCAAAAGCAGCTTATGAAAGTTCAGTGATGCTTGCTATTGAAAAGGGTATGTTTCCACTTTGTCAACCTGACAAACACATTGAATCAGGTTTTATGAAGCGTATGCCAGAAAAGATTCGTTCCTTAGTTAAGGAAAATGGTATTCGTAACTGTTGTATCCTTACGCAAGCTCCCACTGGAACAGTTTCTATTTTAAGTGGTAATTGCAGTAGTGGAATTGAGCCAATGTTCGCACCTGCTTATGAACGTCGTTATTGGGTTGGAGAAGAACGTAAAATGGAATTAGTTTATCATCCATTGTTTGCTCAATTCATGAAAGAAGGAAAAACAGTTGATCACTTTGTAGGCAGTCAATCTCTCACTGTTCGAGATCATCTTGAAGTACAAGCAATTGTTCAACGTCACGTTGATAACGCTGTATCAAAAACAGTTAATATTGCAGAAGATTGTCCAATTCAAGATGTCGAAGCAGCGTGGATAGATTATCTCCCCCGTCTCAAAGGGACAACATTCTATCGTGAAAATACGCGTGGATTCATTAATCCTAAAACTGGTTTATTAGAAGAACCGCCACTTAAGGCATTATCGTTAGATGACGCAACTTTTAAGTTTTGGTCAGAACAACACGTAGAAGATACCGAAACAAATGATTGTCCTTCAGGTGTATGCGAAATTAAGTTTAAATAAACAACCAATGTTTAGAAATTAAACCTAATAAACGTAAACAATAAAAAAATCTGAAACTTGGATGTCTTGAAAGAATCCTAAAATATATAGTTTTCGTTCGAACATCCAATCTAACATAATTAGATATTTTAATCATTTGGTGGAAATTAAATTAAGTTTTAACATTATTTCCACCAAATGACGATAAGGATTATAAGGAAGTCTTAATTCAGAAATTATTCTAGAATAATGTAATTTCTCGATTTCCTGTTCTAATTCGTTAACTAGATTAATAATTTCTATCATGGTAGAAATCTATTACAAATGTTTTGAATAAGTTTAAAAGCTATAGTAACTGCTTCTTTTCTAGCTTCTAATGGTGCATGAAACCATCGTTGACGAGAAAAAATAAATGGTAAAGGTGTTTTTAATAATTGGTCATGAAGTTGATCAAGAGCAATTAACATATCATCTGGTCGTAACCAGTTATCTTTAACAATTTGTTGACATTTTTCAAATGTATTTAAATAAGCCGCACGATCAATAGGACTTACGTAATACTGTACAGTCCATTTTTTAATAGCTTCTAAATTTATAGAAATACTTTGACAAACATCATTTAAATACCATTGACTTTTTAATACACGAGGATAATACATTTTAAAGAAAATGTTTAATATCTTCTAACTTGCCTCCAAGTCGAAGATAGTTTTTAACTGCTTTATATAACTTAGAATCAACAGAAATTTGTTCAGTTTCTACTAATTTTATCGCTTCACTTACAATATCACGACTATGATTTTGTAAGTGTTTCCACTTATTTAACTGTTCATCTTCTTCTTTAGAAAGAGGAATGCCACGTAAAGTGGTAAAAATTTTACTCATTGTAGTAGAATGTAAATTCGAAAATAGAAAAAGATCCAATTCCAGAAGAACAAAAACCTAAGCAGAAGTTGATAGTAACGATTCAATCGCAGCAAGATAGTCAGTTTCTTTAAAGAGAGTACCAACAAAACGATGTGTTTCATAACCATCTTTAAATAATACTACAGTTGGTGCACTCACAATTCCTAATGATTTAGTTCTGTCAGGCTCATCTACCGCATTAACAACACTGAAAACAATATCTTTGCCTACTAATTGTTCAGCTAATCTATCTAAAATAAACTGAACTTCTCTACAAGGTCTACAATTTGGAGTCTGGAATTTCACTATTTCAATCATTTTTACCCCTGTCGATGTTTAAGACAAGGATGACCACCAGCCGCATAAGCATCTTCTATTGGTCCCCACATCCCTGTTTTATGAGCAACTAAGATTGCTGATTCTAAATCAGCAATACGCTTTTTTAATTGTTCGATGGTATCATCTTTAGCTGAATAAGCATAAAAATGTGCATCGGTTAAAAGACAAAATCCACGCTTAAGCAAATAACCCATAACATCTTCACCATCTGCTTCTGCTACTTTACCTAAGATTTCGTCTAATTCCTTAGCGTAAGGCATTATTTATTCTTCTTATGAGCAATGTGTGCTTCAGCTTCCTTCTTAAGTTTTAAGGCAATCTTTGCCCGCTCCTTTGTTGCAGTGAAACCATACTCATCAAGGTGAGCAAGCTGCTCACGAGGAGTACGCTTATTAGCAGCTTGAACTTTTTCAGCTAGTGCACGGCGGGTTTCTTGAACAGCTCTTGTTTGCGTATATGAACCAATCATTGTTTCTCCTTGTCAAAAACAATTGTGTTTACTAAATTATTAGTTAATTCTATTACTTCACCACTATTACTAACTTGTGCAAGAATTTCTTTAAAAACTCTATATGCCATTTCTCGTGATTCACAAGAAATAGTTGTATCAAACCCTTCATAACCATTGGTTGCTTCTGCTAACGTACCTTGAAGGTGAACATACCAACTAAAACTTTTATCAGATCCTGCAGCACAACTAATATTTAAAATTTGAAGTTTTTTAATATTAATGAAGATTTCTTCAGTTATTATGATCATCGTAATTACGTTTGGTAAGAATAGCTGAAACCTTAAGAGCAGTTCGCGGTGTTAAAAGATTTAATCTTTTTAAAAATCTAAAAAAAGATAGCAATTGTGTAATATCTTTTTGTTGACGAGCTTTTTTCTGTTTATAAATAATTTTTCTACAATCTGTAAAAACTGTTATAAGCGCAAAAATAAACAATACAATTGGCCAGAGTATTGATGCAATTAGGCAAAAAAGAACATCTGATTTAGATCCATTGTTAGTTTCTGAATTAAGTAAAAAAACACAAAGAACTAATATCCCCGTAATTACATAGTAAATTACAAAAAAGGTATTCATTTTTAGTAAAGTACAAGATGTGAAGTAATTGGATCAATTTTACTACTTTCATCTGGACCAATAGCAAGACAAGTTCTTGTTGGCACATTAAACTCAGTTTTACCTTGATCAGTAATCAAATTTACTTCTAATTTATGATTTAAGGCATTATAAAAAATATCCATTAACTCTTCTTCAGAGTTAACTTGAACAACTACTTTAGTTGCACCAGTCTTAAGCCATTCTTCTTGTACTGCTTGTAAATACCCTAAAGATCCATTATAGATTTTTCTAGTCATAAAGGCAGCACTCGCATGACTGCCTTGAGCGATTTCTTTGCCTCGACGCATTTTAAGATCTTTACGAATAACAATTACTTGTTTAATCATTATCTACCTTTGGCACTTTAGATGTTTTAAAACATTCATTGCAAACCATTGCCGTTAAACCTGGCTCTATTTCATTCATGCCACAACCAACCGCATCTTTTGCAAGAACATTGTCACATTTAAAACAACGAAAAGAACCAGCAACTACTGGAATTTTACAGTCTGGATCTTTAGATTTCATTGTCATGACCAATTAAAAAGCATAACACCTTCTTCAGGGTAATCATATATTCAGAAAAGGATACTCCGACTTCAGCCACTGCTCGGAGTGACACAGTTCATAGTTAATAGATCTAGTGGAGCCAAAGGCTCGAGTAACATCCTATGGGGTGTAAATAGGATATAACCACGTTACTCCCTGTAACTAGATTGTTCACCGGCTGCTGCGGAGGTGGTCCTCCGTATTGAGATTAATCTAATGGGGTTGTAGTCTTTTTAATCTTATATAGCTCATCAGCATACCAAGTTAAAGCATGAGCTTTAGCCCATAAAGAATACCTTGAATAAAAAGTAGGAAAATCTTTCAGTGGATTTCCTTGACTATCTATAAATTCAGCGTGCCAAAGAGAATCTTTATTAGAAAGTCTAATGGTAAAAGTATCAAAAAAGTCCATATTATGCCACCAAAGCAACGGCTCGTAAAAGTTTAGTAAGGAATGAAGTGATTGGGTCAAAAGCTAATGCAACGCCAAACCAAAATGGAAAATACTTAAGATTGATAAGTTGCATAGGAGTCCAAAAACCCTTAGGATATTCCCACGGAATCTTACCAGTAAGCTTCTTCAGGAACCAGCCACTTGAGCCTTCCATTAAATAAATGATAAATACATAAACAAAGGCCTTAAAATAAAAAGGCCAAGGAAGAACATCAGAGACAACTTCAAGAATTAAAGAAGCAACTCCATAGACCAAACACATAGGAAGATAAGTTACTGCAGTTGCGTTCTTATCTTTATCAAAGATGATGCTATGAATGCCAGTGAACCAAATTTCAATAAGAAAGCCAAGGTGTCCGTAGACAAGTAGCTTTATGAGCATCATTGCTCTACTTACCTTCCAAAACTATAATTGCTTGATCTATAGCTCGATCAATCCATTCAGGTGTAAAAGCAAATCTATCAGTCTTATCAAGACCATCTAACATACTTACACCACGAACTTCAGCACCAGCATTATTAAAATAATAATTTGGTCCATACATATGACCAAATAGCATAAAAAATGCTGATATCCAAATATCACATTCACCATTAGTCATAAAATACATCGCAGGTCTTAATTTTATAACTCGAAGATAATCAATAGCTTGCTGTTTATCCATAATAGCGGGGGTTGGATTCGAACCAACGTCTCCGGGTTATGAGCCCGGCAAGAAACCACTCCTCTACCCCGCTAAACCAATTATACATCAATTCCTGGAATTGCGTCAAAGATTTCTACTTCATGAACTTCATAATTATTATTCCAATAATGACTATTTTTAGGATCATACTTATTTTCAGTATTTATTCCATAATTACCTTCGTTGAATTCCTTTTCAATATTTTGTGATTCTGTTTTAGCTAAAACTGCATGTTCTACAGCAGCTGCTTGATTGTAATAAGCAGTAACTATCCATTCAGTTCGTTCTGAATATTGATTATTTACTCCAACCAAAATATAAATTTTAGCTGACATTACTTTAAGCCAAATTCTGTTAAAAACTTTAAGGCTCGAGCATCCATTCGCTGATCATCTGTAAGTGGACCAGCATCTAAGAGCTTTGCTAAATCTTCGATAAATTCTTCAGCGCGAAAGCTTGAAATAACTTTTCCAGTGCCATCAGTATTTTTAGCTAAAATACCAATATGAATTGCTGCTTCAGGATTAGTACTTTTAGCTTCTTCAATGGCAAATCGAAGAATGGGTAATACTGTCAACATCTTGTTCTTGATTTCTTCATCCATAATTCACCTTATTTAATGAATCCTAAACCAGAAGCATTCCACCATTCTTTCATATCTGTTTTATCACTAACACAAATGAAAGAAATATCTTTACTACAGAAGCCACCAGCTTCATAAAAATTCTTTGGCAACTTTTCTTTTACTTTTAAACGTGCCTTAGGAACAATGGGATTATCATCTTTTTGATAACTAAAAATATAAGAATCAAGTTGTTTTAATGATTCAGCCTTAAAAACAACAATAATCTCACCCTCTTGACTATTAGAGTTATAATGTTTAGAAACCCATTTATAAATCTTAAGCTTATTCTTCTTCGTCGCCATCTTCTTCGTCATCTTCATCTTCGGGGAGCCAATCTTCAAGGTCATAGTTATCCTGAACACAATCAAAACAAGTACCTTCTTCATTACATGGCTTAAACTCACCACATTCTTCACACTTCTGCCGCATGCCTCTATTCCTCATTAGTTAACACTTTATCAAGCGTTTTATTTGCTTCGTATTGATCAGCCATTTCAGCTATCTGTTCTTTATTATACGTCTTAACCATGTATATAGGTAATATTACTTTTTCATTTTTAATAACATCTGTGACTGCTAAATGTTCAAATCTCGAATCAAGTCGAATAATTTTCGCATTTAAAGCCTTAAGCTTAATTCCTATTTTACATTGTTGACGTTGATTAAGTTTTAACAACTTTTCTTGTTTTCTTAATGCAATAACTTGACAAGTTGAAATCTTCTTAGAAATCTCAGTCTTATTTTCTTTTTTATTAAGTTGTTTTTTAACTTTGCGATAATAAGCTGTATTCCACAGCGCTTGTCGATACTCTTTTTCTGCATTAAGCTGATTATTAAGCAACCAACATAATTCTAATAGAATTGGTTCATTAGTTTCCATAAATCATCGTCGCTTAGCGATATCTTTGTCCATAAAAATAGCACCTTCGCCATCTTTAACCGTTGGTACTCGTTGTGCCATTGCATTACGGGTACCCGCAGATGGAGAACCTGCCAACATATACTCAGTTAAACGAGGATCTTTATTAATTTGAATTGAACCAGCGGTTTTATGTCCGTAAATCATTACTCCTGTAAAAAGCTGTGGACCAGGAGTTGCACAGTCAATGCATTCATTGACCTTACCAGCTGGTTTTTGAGTTAACTTAGCTGTATTCATCTTTTCTACTGGATCAAACTCAATTTCACAGTGTATACAAATCAAAACTACCTCATAAGTGAATTAGCTTATTACCTTTTTGTGTGTTATGCGGATAACACATAGGTTGACGATTATTAATCTCATCACTACCACCTTTAGACTTTGGAAGCCGATGATCTGATGTCATCATAACTTCCTCTCCATTACAAGAACGATAATAGAGATTTAAATGATATTGAGAATTTTGTCCATAATCTCGTTCTATAGCAAAATATTCACCTTGAACAAGACAGTTTTGCACACAACAATGTACACCATGAACATGATATGTTAAAAGTCGATTACCGCCAGTTTGACAAATCACTCCTTTAAAGTGAATTGGTCGACTTTGTGCAATTGCTTCTAATACTTCCTTAACACCTAAAATACCAAGTCTGTAATATTCTCTTACCATGAAACATACATTTCTTCGTGGTAGGCATCACCAAGAAAATCATGAAAATATTGAAGAATTTCTTTTTTCCAATCTTCAGTTTCAGGATCGTCTACGTATGAAATATCGGGCAAATAAATAAAACTACCGTTATTAACGGTACCGCCACTACAATCACAAATCCAATGCCAAAAATCTTGATATGGAGCATTTTCATTGCCCTGCTTACCATATTTATTGGCATAATCTCGAAAAGTTTTTCCATGAAATTTTTCGAGATACGAAGCTACTTCATTATAATCGTAATATGTTTTTGTGTATTTTTTAGGTGGCACAATCACTTTAGCAGTAAAAACCTGATCTGTAAGTTTTTTCTTTTTAGTCATTTTTAACCTCATACGCAAATTGATCATCAGGTGAATAAGTCACCTCAATCATTTGTCCATTTCGCTCTGTGGCATTATTGAGGCCGCTTTTATTACCTGCGAGCCAAAATACTCCATCTTGAGTTGGAGCCACCAATGCATCAAAACCTAATACGCTGCGCTTAACTTCAAGAATCGCAATTGTCTTTTTCATTTGACCATCTTATCCGTATTACGGCGGGTTTGGTCAATATTAAAATAAGTCTGCACCTGGGTAACATCTCCATGAGACCTAGTACCCCAAAAAGCAACTGCCATCCAAGTAACTGGCCACAGCATGATAATGACAAACCAAGCAGAAAGCCAATCATTCAAAAAAACCACTGCCAAAATCATAAAAACCAATTCGGCGAGTGCACTCATCATTAAACTATAAAGAAAAGGTCGTCGCATATGATATTTTATTTTCAGATTAGATTAAGGGGTAGAAGCTCTACGAGCATATTCGTAAAGAAGAATATTAGCTGTTTGACTAGTATTAAGACAATATCCCTTACCAGGCATCGGAATGTAAATTGTCTTATTGGCGTTTAAAAGAATCTCGTGAGGAATTCCGTCCATTTCATTGCCAACCACAAAAACAATATTGCGGTTCAATGGAATGTCGGTTTGATGAATATTTTCTGCATTATCCGTCAATTCTGATGCAATAATAAAAGTATTATTCTTTTCAGACCACTTTACAAAGTCAATAGGATTCTTATGGTGAACAATTTCTACTATAGAATTAGTGCTTCCACTCAATCTTCGAAGTTCACCATAAGGTGGAACTCTTCCAATAATATGCATTGTGGTTCCACCAAAACAAGCTAAAGCCCGAATCAAAAAAGCAACATTACCATCACAAGTAAAATTTGTTGCACAAACACTCACTGGATAGTTAATTGCATTAACGGACTTCTTTCGCAAACGCTCTTGCCTAGTTTCAGACCGCATTAATTATTCACTTTCTTTAATTTTTAATAAGGTTTATATGGTTCCCAACCCATATGTTGATGATATTTAGTCATCACTTCATCCCAAGTTTCGCCTTCAATATAACAACAATGTTTTAAACCTACTATAAGTGGTGCATTTTTAGGATTAGTAAAATATTCTGGAGTAGCGATACAATCATCTCCTAGATTATCTTTTGGTTCTAACTGATCATCTACAGTCCAATGTTCACAAATCATAAAGCCCGCAGAGGGATTCGAACCCCCGATGTCCAATTAAGGAGTCAGCTTACAAAGCTGATGCTCTCGACCTCTGAGCGATACGGGCAATAAAATTATCTCTAAACTTTGACCCAATTTTATTGATACAATCTTCTGATATTAAATTAATTCGGAAAAGAATTAGAAGGAAATTTCCTTCCATAACTAATTCATCATAAATTTCATCTGCTGTTGAACGCATTTTAGCGACCAGTCGGACTCGAACCGACAACAACTAGTTTGGAAAACTAGGACTCTACCATTAAGCTATGATCGCAACACGCCCTTGGATCTCCCCGGGCCAGGTAGGCTAACTATTTATCACTTCTGGTCCTTAAACAACAAGGTCATTCACAAGATAAATAGTCTGATCCTCTGTGGAGCCTAACGGGTTCGAACCGTTGACCTCCTGCGTGCAAGGCAGGCGCTCTCCCAACTGAGCTAAGACCCCAAACTTCAATAATACTATTCTACTTCATTTATTGCTTGTAATATCTCACTAGCTATTTCAAAATCACTTTCTCCATATTCTAAACGATCATTGCATCTTTTTTTAACAATTTCGATTTGTTTTTTAGCTTGTTTTAATTGTTGCGCTAATTTTGACACATCTCTTTGGACTTTGCTTACTTCTTCATGATTCCATCGATTTTCTTCTGGTAACCATTTAACAAGATCTTTAAAACAATGACATCCACCATTCGTATGTTGACCACCTTTTTTCTTTATAAGGTTAAAGATGCAACCACTGTCGCCACAGCCAATATCATTCATAGTTTATTCATAGCAAAGTTAACACATTTCTCACAATTAGTGAGATGCTCAACTTCTACTCCATGTTCACAAAAAGAAAGCGCTTTAATTTGAGCAGATAAATCAGCTTTTTGCTTTTCTACACAATCAGCACAATCAAAAAGTGATGATCCACAAGTAGGACAAGGTGCACTTAGTCGAATGTTTTCAGCATGCAACTCTAGCATTCGTATCCGCATTGCTTGAATGCCTTCGGCAAGGGTTGGAAAAGATGAAAATTCATCGAGATGTTCTTTAGCATTAGCTAATTGAGTCTCTAACTCCGCGATACGACGCTCATAGTCTGCCCGGAGTTCGTTCCTGTCAGCCGCACCAGCGCGCCATTCCATGATAGCCGCTTCATTTGCTGTCTTAGTACGAGTAGGTTCGCTTTTAATATACTCAGCTAAAATTCGTAAATGCATCCATAGTTGAGCATGATCAGCTTTATATCCAAAAGGTACAGACTCTAAAACTTTTTTAATATCATCATTCATTTTTAGTCTCTACTTCGAAAGCTAATTCTTCCGCTTGCTGTTTAGCAACAGAAGCTAATTCACTAGCTACGCGCATAATAACGTTAATTAATGTGTCTCGTGTTTCGCCGCGACTTAAAAGAAAAGAAACAGTATCATTTGTTTCTAACGAAGTAATTTCCCAAGTCCACTTTTTATCAAATCCACATTCAGCATAAGCTCGTAAAGTGTCTGTTATAATTTCAAACTTTTTCATTTTCTTCCCGCTTTTAATAAAACAGTATTAGCAGCACAAGGAGCTTCGTTAAGAAGTGCATAATCTTGCACTGCAATATATCGCACACCAGGCATTGTAGAATCTAATGCTTTTTGCATTAACATCAATGCATCTAAAGCTTCATTAAGCAATTCTTGATTTGCTTGTATTTCACAAGCAATACACTCTCCACAAGAACATGGAGGTGCATTAATAACTCGTATTACTCCATCTGAATGTGTTGTAGTATCAGCAACACGTTTCTTAGAACGTGCTAAAAGTTCATTTTTGGTCATTGTTGTAAGAATCAATTAAGTTAAGGGCTCTGTTAAATTCCTTAACGAGCTCTTTAGCAATTTCTGATGGTATATCAGCACTTAAAATTTCTTGACCACCAGAAGTTCTGGCAATTAAAAATACTACTTTACCGTCTGTTGTGATTTTCCACAAAACGTTGTTATGAGTTATCATTTTTTGTTTACCTTAAAACGGAACATCTTCGCTATTATTAGCAAACTCAATCAATCGTTCATTTTCTAATGTGTCACGAATAAGCTCAACAATTGAGGTACTTACTTCTTTAGTAAGAGATCCATTGGAAGCAATTACCTCTGCTTCAGAATAAGGAATTTCCAACATTAAAACCTTTTTCTTAACTGTGTATTCACGAACAGTGGCTTCCATATATTTTCCTTAATTAAATATTCTAATGTTTAATAACGTTTATTACTCGGAACACTTCCGCGCCTGCTCTAACTCGACACGCAAGCGCTCGTTCTCCAGAATCTTGTTTGCCAACTCCGACGCATCGCCGCGCTCGTCGAGTCGTCCCAAACTGTCGCGGCCTTTGCGATAGGTTCGAGATGCTAGGACGGTCTCTTTCTCTCCGTCTGTCAGTACAGCAAACTCCGGCACATGCTCCCAAGCCCAACCGCCAAACCTGTGCGCCTGCACAGCGGCGGCCCACGCTCGCATTCGGTGCGACCAGTTCACGTGCCCTCCTCGTCGTGCTCTCGCACGCGATCGGCACAGCAGCCACCAGCCCTTCGAGTGCTGCACGGGTGGTGTCGTACGCGGCGAGCAAGGCACGGATGTCCTCTGACTCGCATGCGAACGGATCATCTGGATATATCGCCATTACCGCACGAATTCGCTTTAATACTTCTGGTGAAATAACAGTCATTGACCACCTTAATGTATAGTATCAACAAATACTTGTGACTTATAAAATTGTTCAATAAGCTTATTTCGATTTATGTTTTTTAGCTTCAGCCAATCGAACTTCAAGTTCTAGTTTATATAACTCCATATGTTCTCGCATTCGATCAGCAGCATTAGCAGCAGCAAATGGAGGGAGAGTTGTATTTAAGTAAATTGAATAATATTCTTTAAATATACCTAAAAAACGTTTATCGCTATCAGTCATAAAATATTTAAACTAACGGGGTGTGCTATTACGCTAAAGGGAAAGTCAAACTACCGCATAGGATCGAAGTTTACCGGTGCATTTGCCTATGTCATCGACTCGCACTAACTAAATCTGATTTCTGGTCGCGTTCCTTAGTTTCAGACTATTGTCCCACTCATTAAAGATGGCTGCTTTTAAGCCTACTGCCCCATAAGTTAGGAATAATTAGTCGCCAAGTTCGCGTGAACGGGCGATTGCTGCCTTAAGAACATCTCGAACAGCTGCGAACTTGACATTCTTGCTCGTCGCAAAACCGTCAAAATTCGAATGACCAAGACTATTACAAATAGCAAGAATAGCTCGAGTAGGCTTCACTCCCGTATTCTTACTCACAGTGTTGACCATACCCTTCAGGTTGTTGCGCCCCTTATAAGACGCACGAACCTTATCTTTTGACCAATACGTGCGCCATGTCAGGCGATTCGGCGTTGTCGTATAGCTCTTACCATCATGAAACCGTTTTAGAACCATTGTTAGAAACTTACTAGTCTTCATTGTGTGTTTTCTCTCTTTCTTGCTGCGGATTTAACTACTAATCAACTTCTGTCCTTCTTCTTGACCATAACGCGCCAAGATCTTATCAATCCAAATTTGTGTCTTAGCCTTTGCCATATAAAGGTCATGACCAGATCCAGATTTACCTACTACACCTTCAAGAGTAATACCTTCGATTTCGTTAGCTCTTACTTTGGCTACAAAATCACGAGTCCAATTTACTTTTCCTAAATATTTAGAAATTTCCAGATGTCCAAATGTCTTAAGAAATTCTTTAGGACCCAAAATTCCCTTTTTATAAGGAGCTACATCAAATAAAGTAAGTTTATGAATGTCATTAGGATCGTGAGTTCCACCTAAACTATTTGGTCCATGAAATTCAGCAAAAGCAATCACACTTTCCCAACGAGAATCTTGAGCAATCTTAGCTATAGAATCGGCCCAATCTTTAGACCAGATAGCAATTGCTTCACCAAAAATTGGATCTGTGTGGTCAAACAATCTATGTCTTGTGCCGAACTTATACCAACCTTGTTTCTTAGACCATTCAAAGCGAAGGTTGGACCCATCGAGTTTGTCAAATACATCAGCTACAAATTCTTTGAAACTTTGACCGTTACTACTATTAATTGAAGGATATTGTTTCATAAATTCGGATCCAGTGCTCGTCGCGCCTTACATGGTTGACATTCATAATGGTTAGTTCCAAATGGAGGACAGCCATCGCCATAAGCACATTCTTTATCAGCCCATTCTTGAACGAAGTCAAGTGCCTTTGCAGCTTCTTCAAGAAGATCAGCGATACGATCAGGCTTACCTTCTTGCACACTCTTACGAGTAGAAATCTGCCGACGAATCTCGGCACGCTTACGAAGTCGATAGATTAGAGATTCTTTAGTGTCCATAATTACACCCTATTTTATAGGTTTTACCATCCGGTGCTTTTACTTCGCCATCGAAGGAGCCACAGCACCCTAAATCCTTAGAAGCTTGATAAACAATAAGTTCTTGAGGATTATTGATGTCTGCCCACCGCAAGTTGTCAATGTATTCTTCATTTAGAACTTGCATGTAAATGTAATTCTTAAGCCAAGTCTCAATTTTCATGTGCACATTAGCGTTGATTAAAGCATTCTTGCCAAGGATTTGGCTCATACATATCAGTTTGTTTTAAAAGATATGGACACTTGTCGTTATTACATTGAGACCAAGATGTACTCATCTTGTCAATACGATCTAATACCTTGCCACAATGCGGACATCGTTTATAGAAGTAAATTACTTCAACTAGTGACATAATTATTTCTAAATTGGGGTGAAATTAATATATCTATTTTCGCTTAAGTTTTTTCAACTTCAATAGTAATACAGACTTTTTCACCTTTAGCAATGGCTGCTTTAATTTTAGTAAACAAAGCTTCGTATGCTAACTTACTTTCTAATATTTTATTTTGTTGACGAATACGACCAGGAAGCAAACAACCTTCTGTATCAGCAGATGTATTTCCAGGATGAATTCTAATCCCTTGGTATTCAGGTACATTTAACAGTAATGGCATGTCAACCTTGAAGCGATTTGACATGTTCACTATAACTTCATAGTGACCAACAGGAATTGCGGTCTTACCTGGAGTCTTTACCCATGGAGTCGGATAATGGTCTTCAATTACAAAACATTCCCATTGTCCATTTACTGTTAAATCACCGATTGTACTTTCATTTGTAAGCCACTTACGAGTCAGTTTTAGTTCCATGTTCTCTCCTAGAGAATGGAACTATTATACTAAGTTACTTATCTAGTTTAACAGATTTCACTTCGAAGTTGTTATCATCAATGTCAAAGCCGTCCCAAACACCATCCTCAACCTTGCTCGCCACAAAAGCACGGACTTCTTCATTAGTCGGCATACGACTAGTAGCCATGAGAATAGTGGCACGACAGGGAACCATGAATTCAACTTCATAGCGCTGTTCCTTCAGCCCCAGGAATTCAACGCCAACCTTATTAATCCAATCATTGCTGCATGCGTCATGACGTTCAAGGAAAACTTTCAATTTCTCTAGAAGCTCAGTCTTCTTAAACGTAACCGTATCTGAATCCACAACTACCTTCTTTTTTGAACGTGACATTATTTATCCTTTTGTTTAAGTAGCAAACGATTTATCCAAAATAAAATTGGAATTATTACAAATACAACAAACATCCAAGTAACTAAAAGATTCATGGTCCGTATTTACCAGCCATCCATCGAAGCAATCGCCATGCCCTGTTGGCATCAAATCGCGCTAAATCAAATAAACGTAATCTACCAGCAGTCATAAGAAAAACCATTAGCACTCGTTGCCTTTCATCTAAGCTAATTTGAGGTTTACGAAATGCCATAGTGTGATAAAAAAATAAGCTATAGTGATTAACTTTAATCCTATTACGCTTAAAGTGTGTTGCCTTTGTAGTGCTACAAAGACAATCAATAAATTAATTACTATTAGTTTATAAAAAAGAAACCACCACAATCCTAAATTAAGAATTAGTTCCACTAAAGGATTTATTTCTGATGCGCCACCATTTAATGCAAATGCGGTAAAAAGAGCATCTGCAGTATTAAAGGGTATCACTAATACAATTAATTTACTTAAATTTAGCCGCAAGTCTCTCAAACTCCTTACGGTCTCGTTTTTCTTGCTCTAAATTCCATTTATATACTTCAGCAAGTCGTTTATGGTATTGTTGATCACTTTCTAACGTTTCTAACGTTAATGATAAACGAGCATAATCGCTACCATACTCACTTTCAATTTCGCAATCAAGAGAAATGTTTTCAACATCGACTTGCCAAGTTTCAGCAAACTCTTTTGCTCGTTTTGTAACTTCAGACAAAGAAATGCCACTATTCAACATATGGCGCTGTGTTACTTTTCGTTTTGGATATTGTAATTCGAACTTGTGACGAATATCGCTTGATAAGTTTAGATATTCTTGTGTTTGTTGTAGTGCTTCACGTTCGCTATAAGTTAAATAACCCATTTAATCTCCATTACTGCTATTAATATAAGTAATCTTGTAACGCTTAGGAAGCTTAATGCGCTGAAGTCGGTCATGAACATCATGAACCTGCTTTTCACTAACTCCATGAACATTGCGCTTAGCAGCAACGTCTGGCGGCGTATTAACCTGAGTGATAATAACTTCATACCCCATCGCTTCACTAACAGCGACATAAGGAGCAATGTCTTCCACATTAATGTTGGTATTGTCCACAATAATAGGACTAAAACCATTTTGAAGAGCATACAAAAAATGTTGCATGCATTGTATATGTGCTTCTCCTAACTTTTTCACATCAAACTGATAACCATTTTGTCCTATAAAAAAGTCATCAGCAGAAACAATACGAGGACACATTCCGTCTTCAAGAGCGCACTTATGCAACATTTTTGCATAAGTGGATTTCCCACTTCCTTGAATACCTCGCATTACAAAAACTTTCTTAGTCATTTAAACCTCTCATATGAACACATATTTTCGGATTAGAAGGAAAGCGCCCAGCGTAGCAGTGTCAGTGACAAACCTGACACTTAACTTATTAATAATCAAGCGCTTCTTGACGAGTTACAAAGAAATGAATTCCTTCTGCACATTCGTAATTAGATAAATCAAAGGAATTTGGATAAACCATTTGTCCAACTCGATATGGAGTTCTAATAATATTGCACCATTTACTTCTGCGTGTATGCATTGAACATGCATATTTTAAATGTTTTCTTAGTTTGTTTGCACTAAATACTTGAATGTCAAGTACTTTTGCCTTTGCTGCTCTACATTTGTATTGAGCTAGTTCGTTCATTAAGTAATAATCGCATCCAATTCCTGAATACCTATTGCGAACTAATGTTCCTTTAGGAATAAGGAGTTTAACTATGCATGGAGTTAATTCTCTATTATGTGTATAAAGCGCTTTCTTATACACAATCATATCTTCAGCAATTTGGCCGTTAGGCGCTTTAGCAATTAAATTAAATTTTCTTAGTTTTTCTTTAAGAAGTCGAGACATTACTTTTCCTCATGTAAGCTAGTAAAAAAATCTTTAATAAGTTTATTTGCTTCGTTTTTCATTTCTTCTTCTGAAAGTTTTTCTGTTTTTTTAACAGTAGATTTGGTTTTACTCTTATTTTCATGAACTGGCATAACGGCTTGCACAATTTTATTCAAGTGCAAAAACTCAAGAGCATCGCGTTCATGAATCAAACCATCTTTAATTCCAAGCTTAATACTATCGCCAGCTTCGCCTTCCCACTCATCTGTATCTAGGTTTCGACTGATCCAGACATAAGGCATTACTGCTGTATCATCTTTTCCAATACTTACTGTAATCATTTCATAAGTATTATTAGCAATTTCTTTTTCCATCTTTTTACCAAGCTCTTCAAGAGTTTTGGCAGAAGAAGAATGATTTCTACGTCCCATTGCATGAATAAAAAACATTTTATGCCTCTAAAAAACTAAGGTTAGCACAGTTTCCCATGCTAACCTTAGTAGGTTTTTGCTCACCTTATGTTACGTAGTTTACAACACGGCAGGCTACGCCTTCGCTATGTACAGGCTTATGTGAGCACCGATGCTAACAGAGGTTGGATGTTAGCTTTAATATCCTCCAACTGGAGTACTATCTATACTGCCGTTACGCTTGAGGAGGCGCAAGATGACGAAGGCTCTCAGGGAGCTTCGACACATCAACAACCTTGCGAGGCTTCAGCTCGAGAACACGCTTATCAATCTCGCGCTGAATCTCAGTCCGAGCATCCTCATCAGTCGTTGCGCTGAGCAGAGTACGCATCGCCTTCAGCGCCTCGTCACCCGAACCGGTACGAGTACCAGGATTCTTGGCAATATAAGCAACATTGCCATTGAGGCGCCTATCCTTGCGCAACCAATTGCTCACGAGACCACTCACATACGAAGTGAGCTTCGCCGTATCATTCACATCACCCTGATAGGCAATCTCGCCAGCCTTGAACCCAGCAATAAGCGAAGCTTGAACAGCGCCACGCTCTTCCTTGGTAAGTTCAACAGCAGCACTGAACTCAGTGGAACCACGAACCACGGAAACTGCATTGAACACTGCATCCTTCTGCTTAACCATAACGGCTTCCTTTGTTTTATTTACTGCGTTGTTTTACTACATTAAATTCCCAACCATTTGGGATATTTGAACATCATTTCGGATTTGAATCTAAATGAATTCGGAAATTCAAAACTTAATATTTAAGTTTAGTAATATGCTTTTTTATACCCAGGCCAAATTTTAGATCTAGCAATATCAATCATTGCTTTTCGAGTATATGAGTTAAATTGACCCATTCCATAACAATCAGGACACGAGTAATGATACATAACAATACCTTTACAAGGTCCATCTGGCATGTCATTAATACGCTTTTTTTCAGCTTCGTATTTATCTTTCTTTTCTTTCTTTTCTTTAGCAATGTGAGCAATTCTAGCATCACAAGCATGCGGTAATCCATAACTTTCATTAAGGATCATTCGTATACGCTTAGTATTAGGGTTAATTTCTTCAACCCAATGTAAATCTTCTGCTTTACAATACTTGCATGTTACGTTCTTAACGCTTCCTTCTTCACATGAATGTAAAGAACCAAGTTTATCAAGTAATTGCCATTTACCTCGCCAATCTTGCTTCCAATGAAGATCGGTGGCATTACAACGTTTACAATTTACTAAGTTTTTCATAAATTAGTATGAATAATTTGAATAAAGCAAACTCGTACTACATGTTTGCCCATACACGCGAGTATCTATTGATATAAGTCGCAACTTACAAAGGACATAAAGTAAATTATTAATTGACTTATCTACACGAGCTAATTCTTTAGGAGTTGGCCAATGATATGCTACATCAGCCATTCTCAATCATCCTCAATGCTTCTTCAACAGAATGTCCAGCTTTCAATGCTGCTGCAAACAATTCTGCCTTTCTTTTCTTTTCAGCAATTCGCTCAAGTTTCTTTTCTTGAGCACGTTCAAGGGCATACAAACTACGAGTAGTTCCTTCATGAGCAGGACACTTGGTGATCTTAATATTTGATGGAATAACAGTCTGTGGCTTAATGTACATATTAATCTCCTAATCAACAGCAGCAAGAATAGCGTTTTCAAATTCTGCGTTTTCAAGAAACTTCTTAATAGGAAGTCTATCTCCATCAAGAGATACACTATCAATTCTATTCATTGAGCCAACTCGACTATTACCAAAATGGATAGATACACCAGTGTTCAGTTTATTAAAAACCTTAATTGCAGTGCGTACTTCAAATTTCTTTTTGTATGCTTGTTCACTGTTATAAACAGCTTTTATATAACTTCGCCACATTTTGCCGAGTTCAGCTTCAACAGGTGTATCTTTAACTCCTTGAATTTCAGCTTTAAGATTAACTAAACGATTGCTTAAATAATAAGCTGGTTTTTCATTAGGTAAAATATTAGATTCTAATCGTTTAATTTCTTTATTTAAACGACGTATGTCAGCATTTTTTACGCCTTTAGAAACATATACACAACGAGTTTCTATTCCTCGTTTATCATAAAAAAAACGAAGTGATCGCGTATAGGCGTAATAACTTAAATCACTTTTAACTAGGACATTGAGTCCTTGTGCAGTCATTTTATCAACATAAAGAAAGTTCTTTAAAATACTTTGAATTTTTCTTTTGTTTTTGGCTTCTAAATTGAATTGTTCTTTATAAGCTTTAATTAAACCAAGAGCAATAGCGACATTATCCATATTTAAACCCGACAAATTGCTTTACGGCTAACAGGAAAGAAAGTAAAGATACTCTTCTTAAGAATACCATTAAATTCTTCCATATAAAACAAATCTTCTCCGTAGTTCATGCCATGAGAAGATGCTAATTCCATTAATGCTGCGCAACCTTTTAATTCTGCTTGTGACAAACGACAAACATCATCTAAAGGATCACCTTGATTATCAGGGAAATCTCCATCACAATCTGCTTCATTTACTTCGATTACAAGATGTGCGAGATTCATGATTATCTTTCTTAATCGTCCCAGTCGCGATCATCGTCACAATCGTATTCACGATCGTCATAATCTTCCGAGCTCAACATAGCCAATTCATCACGAAAAAGATCAATTTCTTCTTCTGTTAGCGGAATATCCCGCAATTTCTTTCCATCTCTAAAAACAGCCTCAATATCTTCAACATCACCACCTTCTGGTGGTTCTTCATAATTACCAGGCCAATATGGCGTTACTACGCCAGTTACTTCCACTTCAATCTCAATATCCTCACCATTGGCAATAGGACGATATACAGACATTTCCTTACTAACTGTACGATTTGTAGAATAACGAGCCATAAAATGCCTTTCTTTATTTTATGTTTAGAAAACGTTACGCGGTAGAGGTTACTCTACATTTGTTATAGCTCATCGCTATAGTTTGGCTCTATTCAGTCGCGTTGGAGATCTTACTCAGCCTCGGATTCGAACCGAGAACCAACCGTTCATAAGACGGGTGCTCTAACCGTTGAGCTAGCCGAGTTTAAATATTAAGAATTATCTTGTACGTATGCTGTTAATGTGTGTTCAGCATCTTGTTCAGTAGGATGTGTACCAGGAAGTACAAATTCAGTACCATTTACTCTTACATGGCATACAAATCTGTTGTCGCCATTTTTAGTAGTAAAAGTTTCGACAACTGTTCCCTTAGGCCATTTAATGCCTACTGTAGGTTGACCAGTTTCAAATTGTTGCTTAATATTACTCATGAAATCTTTATACCATGAAACTTTTTATAAATAAGCATGACAGCAAAAAGAACAAATACAAAAACACTTGTATCTACAATGTCATGAATTAGTACAATGCTCGTAGCCGTGATTATCCAATGCTTTACCATTATCCAACCAGCGACGATTACAAGCACACAAAATATGATGCGAAGAAGGTCTGTCACCAGCTTCACGTGCGGGACAATTACCATCCCCACCACATTCTTCGAGTTTGTAAACGCTTGCTGTCTCGTAATAGGTTCCACACACTGGGCACTTGGTAGGTGACATTTTCTTTCCTTTAAGTTAAAATGTTGATGTGGAATTCGTCGAGACATTTTAAGCTAAACCAACAGTATGCGGTGAAGCTTCCCATTCAATGAGATGCTGTTGAGTCATCCACGCTGCTGAAACTGTCCACAAATGCCAAACCAAAAGAACATTATCGCTATGCATCGTGTGTTCCATTCGCGTTTCTCCTTATGTCATTATATGGGTTCGGATTAGGCGCCGCGAAGCAGTGTCAGTGGTATCAATACAGTTAGGATTATTTGTAACGTTCATGAAGTGAATAATTAACTGGTTGTTTTAGTGAAAATTGTTTTTGAAGAATAGTAATCCAATGTGAAAGCTCTTGTTTACCTTCATCTTCAGTGCATGCTGAATGACGTTCAATTTCAACTTCTAAGAAACGTTCTTTAGAATCAGATAAAGAATTACCAATAAATTTTTGAACATCATACAAGGCAAGACAAATAACATACTTACCACTATTGATCATCCAAACATAGTATGTTTTAGCTAATCTAAATTCTATTTCACCATCAAGCATTTTAAATAATGCTTCTGCATCTTCAGCAGAAGACTGTGATGAAAGAAAAACATCTACTTCTTTACGATCAAGCATTGAAGTTTGATTTTTTCGTTGCTTAACAGTTAAGCAAGTTGATTTGCGACTATTGGTGAATGAATAGTCATTTCGAACTCTAATTGTTTTTGAACCAATCTTAATAAAAGTGTCGACTCCAGACACATGTTCGTACTCTGATTTAAAAGATTGATTAGAAATCCACTCTTGAATTTGATCTACTTGCAAATCATTCGCTTCAAATTTAGCTTCAACTTCTGAATGTTTATCCATAATATTAACGATTCATGTTCCAAAATAAAAATCCACCAATAATTCCATACAAAAGAGCAATAATTGGTCTTGCTGCAGTAAAATTTAATACAACTTCAACTTCAGGAAAATCACTTACAAAATGACCTACAACCATTCCAATAGCAACTGCAATAATTGGAGTACCTTTAATCCAATTTGCAATTGTTTCGCTGATTGTATCTCCTTGAATTGTATTGAAATTTACATATAAATCCCAACCTATCAAGGCTGTTAAAGCTACTATGATTGTAATAATTGTAATTGTTTTAGTATTCACTTTAACATTTTACCTTTGTTACTATTCATTACTAAGAAGGCTAGCAAAAAGAACCATGCCTATTCCTATAGTTAAACCAGTAACCCAATTTCCATAAAGATAACCACACAAACTACAAAAAATAACTAAAAGAATTGCTCTATGGTTGATATTGAACATTTTATTCCTTTTAAATATCTCGCACTAACAGTTGTGCCAAAGTTAATGGTTTAAAGCCTGAAACGTCCACACCCACATTGATAGTATTTCCTTGACGCTTCCATTTTTCATGGACATGACCACAAAGAAAATAATCAAAATGGTCTGGTGGTGACACCTTCAACTCAGAAGGATACCATCGTTCACCAGGGTCAAGATGAAGTGGAATGTGTGCTAGAAAAAGTTTGTATCCATCCACTTCAATTTCTAGTCGACGATAAATCTCATCAAATCCTGCTTCTTTAAGCAGAGAGTCCTTCTTGTCATGATTCCCTTTAATCAGAATCACCTTACCATTCAAATTCTTGCGAAGAAAGACATTCTCTTTTCCTCCCATAGAAAAGTCACCAAGAAGATAAACAGTATCTTCAGGAATGACAACTGAATTCCAGTTATCAATTAATCCTTTGTTCATTTCTTGAACATTAGAAAAAGGACGATTGCAATACTTAATGATGTTTTCGTGACCAAAATGAAGGTCACTAGTAAAAAAGATTGTCATATATGCTTTTCTTAATAAAGATTTTCTGAATAAAGAGTACCACCATCACGAGTGTCACCACCGCAACGATTTAAAATTTGACCAGCAGCTTGAGCAATTTTCCAAGCTTCAGTTCTAGTATAAAATACACCAAACTGATCTACAAAACCTTGGATACTTCCTTCAGTCCATTGCTGGATCGATTTACAATCAGTTAAATTTCGAATCACTTGACGCATTGTTATATCCATGTGCCGTGGTCCCGTAACAATAAGACCATCTCGTCCTTTAACTGCAGCACAAACAATACGTGATTGAATAATCATTTCCGTGTATTCCTTTTACTTCTTACTTGTGCCTCTAATTCCTTAATACGCGCTTCGGCTTGTTGCAACTTTGTTGGTACATTGTTTTGTTGTTCAATCCACCAAGTTTGAAACTCTTTTAAATCAAGCTTAGATGCTTGCGTAATAAGACTTGGCGTTGAACCATGGGTAGTCTTTTCACGACACATATCTACAATGAAAGTTTCAAGTTGTGATAACCGTGTTTGAAGCTTAATTATATCTGTTCGTGCTTCATCACGCTCAGTCATCAAACGATCAAGAATTTTTACTCCATCTTTGATTTGTGCTTGAAGCGGTTCAGAATCAAGTGGAGTACGACGAATAAAACCAACTACTGTCATCAAATCTTCTGCGCAAAGAATCCGTACTTTTGCCCAAACTTCTTGTGCACACTTTTCTCGCTGTTCTTCTTTTGCTGCAGCAATTTGCGTAGAAAAATTATCAAAATGAGTAAGAAAAGTCTGTATATCAGTAAACAATTCCGCAACTGATCCATTGCTAAGTGCTTGCTCTGACACTGAACTTTTAAGTCTAGTTATTGCTTCTTCTAACTTTGTGTCACTCATGTAGAACCTTAAGGGGTAGTAGCAGTTTTAAAAGCAGATGAACATGCATCAGTGTATTTTTGAGCAATTTGATAACGTTCTAAAGAACATTTATTCGGAAAAGTTTTCACATTTTCCAAATCTAAATAATTTACTTGCGCAAGACTTGCAATATAACCAATTAACGTTCCAAAAAGAAAAATTATAAATATAAATGCAATTAAAGTATTATCGTTATCTTTCATTTTACTTTTCCTTTACATTACATACGCTTGGTTGGAATTGAACCAACGACCTTTGGCTTAGAAGGCCAACGCTCTATCCAACTGAGCTACAAGCGCTAAACTCTATAATTGCCCAAATATCAAAACCATTTGGAACTAAAGCTAAAGCTTTTGTTTTGGCTTCTTCAAAATTTTCTGCTTCTACTGTAATAACAGGAACATCATACCAACCTGGTTTTTCAGTTGGCTTTAATGGTTTAAGCGAAAATTCAAATTTCATAAAAACCTTAGCTGAGACGGAAGGACTTGAACCTTCAACCAATCGCTTCAAAGGCGACTGCTCTACCATTGAGCTACATCTCAAAAAAAAAACATGGCTTCCAAGCTGGGAAATTATAAGCGGCCCGACATTACTCGTTGGCGTCTTAAAACCGCTCCACTACCATGTTATGTGCAGCATAATACCCGTAAATAGCGTATTATTTTACTTTTTAATTTCGGGACCTTATGGAGTTGAACCACACCTACAATCCCAAGTAAACTACTCACCTAGTCATATTACTATGCTATAGCGGCTTTCTTTCTTTTGGAGGACTAACCTGTTGATCCCTTGTATTTAATTTATGCCTTTCTTTATTCTAATTAAATAAATGTCCACCGGATTCGAACCCGGCTATTTTTCATCCGTCTAATGAAAAACAGTCACCAGGAAATGTCAACCTAATGAAGTGACGAGCTTATTGAGCTTTCATTCCAATAGCTTGTGATTGGACAAATGAGACCGATGGGAGTCGAACCCATAACCCTCCGGTTAAAAGCCGGATGCTCTACCAGTTGAGCTACGGTCTCAAACTGCTTATACAGTTTTTGTTTTACGCAACTTATGTCTTGGTAACTTAAGGTGAAAACATTTTGAATGTGGAAACTCGCAATTCAAAATTCCTGGCTTAATTCTTCGATTACAAGCAGGACATCGAATAAACTTTTTATGTTGTTTTTTTGCTTCTTCTGATGATTTACAGATAATTTCACCAGAAAAAGTACACCATGTCCCTCTTGGAGGTTTTTGACTTTTACGTGTCATGATTTTCTCATTTTATCAACATAGCGTTAAGAAGAGAATGACGATTAGATTCCTAATCCGGTTTCCCGTGCTCTGATGGTATAGAGACCCTATACCACTCGACACAATCAACACTTAGCTAAGTGTTGCATTGGATTTCCCACTGCTATTTATTAAAACCAAAGAACTGTTCATAAGCGTAGGATTGCTCCTAAACTAAAGCTGTGCTGGCGCTAACCAGATTCTTCATTTCGCTTTCTTACTTAGTTCCCAAGGTTGCGATCCTTGTCTTCACCCTACCCGGACTCGAACCGGGATGACCCTGAGGGCCTGCGGATTTTAAGTCCGCTGCGTCTACCATTTCCGCCATAGGGCGTTGCTTAAACGTTTTCCATTATCATGCTATATGCTGTAACTGCATCTTCTTGATTAAAGACTTTACTGTCATGAATGTTAAGAAGATTGCAAATGTGCTGTCCAAATCGCAAATCTTGCTTATTACGACCATTACCAAATTGCTGCAGCCAAACAATGTACTCTTTAGTGATGAGTTCAATATGCGATTGATACATATTTAACTCCTTTGAATGATATTTTCTATTGTTATTCAACATTTTGATATGCGTTCGGATTAGAAACAAGCATCACAGCTACAGTGAGGTTTACTTCCAGAACAGCACATTTCAGAAGGAACGTGTCGAGGTGCAATAATGTCATAAGGCTTCTTACCCACTGACACTGCTTCGTAGAAGACCTTACATTCTGGACACATTGGACTGCACATACCTTCATGTTCCCAACGCGTAAGAATTTCTCGCGGTGTTTCTAATCCTTCACCTCGACGTGGCGCAGTCATTAATTCGCCTGATTCTTCTTGAATTCATCAAGAGTTGCTTCTGCGCTAAGATTATTTACTTCGACATCCTTACCACGAATCATTGGCGGAACACCAAGAATCTGGTGAGGATGCATCTTCAAGGCGTCAAGCTTCAGTTTCATTGCTCGCTTGAACGTTTCTTTCGTCTCATCATCCCAATTCACGGTTCCTCCTCAGCTTTCTTAGCCAGCTCGTTGAATTGATCTACCAACTTCTTCGGCATCTCCAACTCCATCTCATCGACTTCCCAGAACTTCTGTGGTCTTTTAGCAACTCGAGCCTTCTCAGCATCTTTGTATCGCAAGTAGATGCTATCAACTTCGAGTTCTTCGTGAGGAAAGGCGTAGACTAGAATATACACTTTCATTTATGCTCCTATTGTTTCTAAGTGATTAAGCATTCAAGTGGGTAGTTAAGGGCAGTCGGGTCGACAGTGGCAGAGCTGGGTCTTTGAGCACTTATAGCCGAAGACTTCCATGTAGATACCTTGACTTCCCACTTGAATGCTTGATTACTTCATCTGCAATGGCGCGAATGTCGATAGATGCAATAGCACCACCAGTACCATCATCTTTGACATCAATTGCTTTTTGTTTCAGTATTTCGAGCGCTTCCAATATTTTCTTTTTTGCTTCTTTGTTATTCATGGTTACGCGCCCATTGCCCGTTCAGCGGCACACTCACGTTCGTAGTCGTACTTATCTTGCTGCATCGCTTGGTACTTCTTGAGCAAATCAGCAGGACAAGCCTCTTCATTAACCACTTCTTCGACCCGCTTACCACCGCAGGTCTCACACTGCACATCGTAGATGCCACCGCGATTGAAATAGGCTTCACGGTCATCTTCGTCACCGAATGCCTCTTCGAACTCTTCCTGTGAGTAGGCGTGCTCGCCAATGCTCGGAGTGAGATGAGTGCCATGTCCATCACAGCGCGAGCAGACTTCAAACCTCGAAGGCAGCTCATGAGTAACCTCTTCACCATCATCGTTCATCACCGTGAACTCGATCATGGTCAAGTCTCCTTGTAACGCTTCATGAGGATAGCTTCGTCGCGACCAGTGTAACCTTCCTGGTTGAGGTAGGTTTCCCATTCCATCTGATAGTCGCTCGGCTTGCCTCCACATTCAATGGCATAGCTTTCGAGAAACTCTCGCTTTTCTTCAGCACGCTCTTCTTTGGACAACTCACTCCAAATTTTCTCTTGCCGAGTCATTGTTCTTCTCCTTTAGAAGAATATATATTCGGATTAGTTCGATATCTTTTTTTAAGTTCTAAATATGCTCTTTCTGGTTCAATTTGTTCAATAGTAGATGCTTTTGCTAGATTTAAGTCTTCAATAGTCCAGAGAAAGATTAGCCAAGAACGCATTTCTGGATATAAAACCATCTATTTAAATACTAGTATAAACTGAAGTCAGTTTGAAACCTTTAAGATGACTCATAACTAAACCTTTAGTATAGTCATCAACTTTATCTGGCGAAAAGATAGTTGCAAGCGTAAAATCATTTACAATATTTGCATATCCCATCTCATCAAATCGGATATAGGTTTTAAGAGCGTGATTAGCAAAAACATACGCAACGAGAATCATTTTCTTTTCTTCCTTTTTTATTTCTTAAATTTAATTGTAATATAAGTTCCAACCATGCCACCTAAAGCAGCCGATAGCATATACCAATGATTAGAAATATATGACAAAGTTAATGATGCTGAGATGATAAAGATAAGTCCACCCCAAATAGATGCTTGAAATGCTGCTTTTTCAGCACAAGCCACAATATAAAGAGTCCAAAGAGCATCTACAAAGCCTGCTGCAATGAATACACTTAAATGCTGAAAAATTGATTCCATTAGTCCATTTCATCAAACAGTTGCTGTTCATAAACTCGCTTAATCTTTTCCAACTCTTCATCAAAAGGTTCGAAGAACAAACTATCACACTGTGATACGTATTCTTCCCTTTCTTCAGACGAAATTGATTCCCACCAGTAATCAAAATCTTCAGTATTCACCTTTTCTCCTGTTGTTGAAAACAATTAAGAACAAGATCTACATAGTACTCATCGGTAAGTCCAACCTTAGGGTCGACTTCAATCCAAAAAGGAAGCTTGATTGGATAATCATCTAAAGCACAAAAACTATCTGCTTCTGAGTGGTTCTTAATCCAATTAGATATTTCTGCTTTTCGGTCAAAAAGAGAAATATCTGGAGTCATATCCAAAATATTTCCCTTAAAACCATAATGACAAAGAGTTTTTTGAATTTCTTCTTGAGAATTACACAGTCGCCAAGATGATGAGATGACGATATTACACTGTGTAACCGTTTGAATTGAGTTTAATACTTCAACTGCAACAGTATCTAACATTTCGTTAGTATATTGTTGCTTTTTTCTTTCCATTTCATGGAAAAAATTATGCGAATTAAGTACTCCATCTATGTCAAGAAAAAGTATACGAGACATTTATTCTCCTAAAGAACAATTGATTCAGAAAAGAAAATATCTAGAGGGAATCGAACCCTCACATTTAGTTTTTAACTAAAGCTGAATACCATCAGTAGAATATTTTGACTTAATTCAACAGAATGTTACCAGTCCATTGAACATCGCCATTATTGTTGCCATAAATATCAGTAGCAACACTTCCGATTTTAGTAACACCACCTCGAACTAAAGGTGAAGCAATATTATTAGCTGAAGAAGTACCACCACACTTACTCGCTGTGTTAAATTGATTCATGCTCCAAGTTATAGTATATGTATCACTATTAGTGGTATTCCAACCAAAATTAGTCCATTCAATTGACGTTCCATTTGCACATAAAATATAAAGCTTTCCACCTTGTGCAGTTGAAGGCTTGGGTCGAGATACAACAGCTGTCAATTTTGCTTGAGAAAAATCAGAATAAGTCTCATAAGAAGCCTGAGCAACACCTAGATTAACTACATTTGCAGATGTAACAAATTGAGCAAATGTAGTCATTGAATGAATCTTAACAGCAACAGAATTAACAATTTCCGGTGGAGTAGGATTCTTATATCTCACACGAATACCAAATTCATATCGTCCTGAATGAAGTTCTTGAGATGAAAGAGCGAATTGAGAAAAATCCCAAAAAATCCAATGTTCATATGCATACATAGACCAATAATTACCAGGCACAATGGATGGAGGAAGACCAGTTTGGGGTTCATAGACGTCATCAGTTACCATATCATGCATAACTGGAGTTAGAACTAACTCTTTCGTTACTCCACCGTAAAGTGAATAACAAAAACGAATCCACAAATTGCTAATGTTGACATTATCGCGATAAGTATACTTACCAAGATCCGTACTAAAAACTGACAACGGAGGACCAAGTGAAGGAACACTATCGTACTGATATACAGCGGGCGAATTCATCGTTTGTCCAGACGGACAAGGTCCATTCAAAACTTCTTGAAGTGTTGCTGCGTTTGAGTTATACAAATGCAAATAATACTGTGAACTAAACTGCGTTAACTTAATTGATGGAGTGAATACCATTGTCTGGCCAAAAGCCTGTGATGCCAACAAAAATACAAACAACAAAAAACTTTTCATTTTTATTTTCCTTTTTTGGGGTTTTACTAAACAACACTTGTTTACTTATAACCAGGCATAAGACGGTTGCTCTCAATAACTTGATCGAACGCAATTTATTTTATGTTCGAAAGCAAAGATAGTGTCTAACACTAACCCATGATATGTAAGTTTTACATAGCTTTAACTTTAAAGCTATATACCAAAACTTCCATATTAAGTCTTGACCATTCATTTCTTAGTAATAAAATGACTATATTGCTCATCAACATCAAAACTACCAAACATCTGATGTCCCTTTGGTTTATTTTGATTTTCAACAGAACCAAGCCAAGTATCAAGTTCTCCAAGAAGCCGTTCATTCAGTTCACGCAAACTTGGGACCAAGTCCATTCCGTATGGATGGTCCACCAGAAGCTGAGTAAGCTTAGCGCATGCTTCAGTTGGCGTCATAGTATGCTCACGCAACTGAATTCGAAGTTGATGAATATCTAGAAGAAGATCTTGATTAATCGTCATTGTAGTTCCTTTAATTAAGCTTATTAATAATACAAAAGGACATCAAGCGGGTGGTGGAGGAAGGTCCTGCCATGCAACAATAGTTTCACCATCGGTGGCATCGTCAGTGATGAAGGTCCACTTCTGCTGAATACGGCTAAACCCCCACTCTGCGATGATAGCACGACGCGCAGTAGTCCAGACAAGCACACGCCGCGTCGTCGGTACTGGAGGCGGTTGCCATCCACTTCCAGCCCAAGATTCTGATATTGCTGTAACAACAGCATCATTCAATTCAGTAAGCAGTTGTCGTACACGGTCACTTGGCGTTGTCAAAATACACCTAAAATCCTTTAAAATGTTTAGTAATGTTCACCATTACGTGAATAACTCCATTGCTCAGTTGGCCGCGTATCGTACTCGTCTGCCATGTCGTGCAATCGCCACGATAAGTCTCGGTCTTTCGATGGATTCAGCTTGCGTATCAACCACAGTAATGCATCCGTCGCTACATCTCGCCATGTCCGTCCCATTATTCACTGCCTTTCACTAAATTTGAGTTTTTCGCGCAGCAGCTTTAATATTTGAAATCAAAGTTAGAAGTTCGTAACGTTCTTGAAGAACGATATTAGAATACAATGAACCAACCATTTGGTTCAAAAGTTGATCACGAATTTCAACTTCATTTTCAAGTTCTGAAATATTAAGCAATGGCCATTCATTACGCGATTTCATGTTTTCTTTCAAAATTAGTTAAATCGTTCTGGTTCATCATCGATTACTGTATGAGTATCGAGATATTCTCCTTTATCTTCAATATCTACAACACTCATGTCTCCGACTTTACTAATAGCTGCTTCTGCACTATCAGCTTCAACTTCAATGAAGTATGCACGAATCACTTCTACAGTAACAGAAAACTTAGCCATTGTTTTCCTCATCGTATTTAGCTTTCAGCTTGAAACACTCAACAAGAGCTTCGCTTGCTTCCAAACCACTGCGGAATTCAAAACCAAGGAAACGCGTATCATCATGCAGTTCATCTCTATCGTAACTCCCCCACAGACATGACTTCTTAAGAAATTCATAAACAGGAGAAACGAGACGATTCTGATTGGCAAAGATTCTGTATGATGGATAATAAGACGGTCGCAAAAAGAAATCCATAGAATTTCTCCTTAAAACAAGCGATTTTTAAGATTAAAAAGACGACGAGTTTGCTTTGTTATGAAAGCTAATACTTTAAGAATAACTGAAACTAATATTGGCTTTCGTGGTTGAAATTTAATTGGCTTCATTTAATGCTTATATATTTGTTCAGATAAGTAAACTTTTACTTATCGTCCTGTTTCTGATCCTGTCCAAGATCCAGAACCTGATGATGACCATGACTCTGAATTAGATCCCGATTTAGATTTATCTGCGTTTTGTTTTAATCCTGTACAAGACCCATTTTTAGAAGTCGATCCAGATCCAGATTGTTTTATTCCAGAAGTTTGATGATATCTTGTCATCATCCAATGCGCAGTAGGTACAGTGCGAACTAGTCTCATGGCATGCGTACCAATACTGCACCAGCGCGATCGATAATTAACTCGAATCCACCTTCGTGATACTGAACATCCCAACCTTTCCCATTAAAAAACTCAGAATAAGGACCTGTTTCAAACACAGTTGCAGATCCTGTGGCAAATACATACACCATCGGTGTTACTGCCTCAAGAACACCAACATAAGCATAAGTTGGTGTACGAATATAATATTTCGCACCAATTCTGAATATTCCTTCTGCGAGTTCTCGATCAGTTACTACTGCACGAGCTTCTTCTTTAACTTTGTCCATAATTATTTCTCAGCGAGAATGGTACGCTTTGCAGCTCTACCATGACGAAGACAAGTAGCCTTGTTACCAGAGCATTCTGCTGTCTCGTCAATGACCACGCGAGTACCAATCTTCATGGCTTGTCTCCCAAAGTGAAGGATTTATAATCCTATATGTGTTTAGATTAGGAAATCAGTTCCCATTTCCAATATGGACTGTGGTAATTTTGTGCAATCTTTGGCATATTGGTTTTTCTAGGCCAACTATATGTTTGCACATACCAATGAAGGTCTTCTGTGTAATCTAACCAATCATTTGTATTACCATTAGCCATTCGACACATGCGTTGAAGTTTTTGGCGCACTGTGCCTCGACCGCGCATAAAACGTTTAATGCCATCTTTGCAAGCATTATTTCTACGAAGAATTTTCAAAAATTCTTTAACAGTGGGATCTTTCATCTTTTGTATTTCCTTTCATCAAGTCGTTCTCGTTTACCATCAATAGTTGAATAATGCTTAAGCATTGTTACTGTTTTTAAGGAAAGAGTTATTAACGACATTTCTTGAATATACGTACTTGCAACAACATTAGAAGCAAGTTTAATTAACTCGTCGTATTTACGAGTAATATGCGATTCAAAGAAATTATCTGGAATGTACCAATGATCTCCACTTCCTTGTCTTCCATGAAAACGCTGAAATTCTTCGCATTCTTGTTTATTAGTAACATGCGAAAGTGGCTTTCGTCCAAAAACATTTAGCCATCCCGAATGCCACCATGCATTAATGGTGTCAATATCTTCATTGATTCTTGCAATTAGTTTTTGCAATGAATCTTTTTCATGTTGTTTTTTAGAACTTCTTAAACCAACAAGAGCTTTATTAGCTAATTCTCTAGCAGCTTCAATTGAAAGAGACACTGAATCACAATTGCATTTATTTACTTGCATATGCTTGAATAGTTTTGACCTTGTTAAAACAACCGATACCCGGCGTTAATCAGGCGGGCACGTTCATGCCGAAGATTATTTGGCATCGTAATAAACGTATCGTACAAATCCACTGCTTCCTTAGCATAAATGAGAGAACACTTGAGGCGTTCCCTGTAAGCTCTGATGGCCTCGACACGGAGATGCCCAGGTGCCAAAACAAGCGCACGCTCATTGTCATTCAACGGGTTCTTCTCAGCGTACTGAATACCGAGAATCTTATCGAATTCATACACCCTCGACCGCATCGTGTTCACAACTTCTTCGAACGAAATGCCGAGCTCGGAAAGCTGATCAAACATAACCATCAAGTGTCCAGTGACGATTTCTTCGTGCCTTCCAGTATCCATGATAGTTTCCTTATTACATTGTAACTTTAAAAACTTATCAAATAATCCTATTCATACTCTTTTATGTTCGGATTAGTTTATTTACAATAATGGATTAGTTATACGTCTCATAGCCTCAACTGCACTATAAGTACCCCAAAGATTTAGTTTCCAACCTATTCTAATGAAATATCGAGCTAAAAATTTATGTTTATACAATTGTTTCATTTATCTTTTATACACTTTAAAGTCATAAAATTCGATTCTCCCATCAATTTTTATGATAAAAGTTTGATTTTAATGTTTTTAAGATAAAGAGAAAAAACAAAAGGTCTTTCCTTCCTCTTCTAAAGAGAAAGAAAAGACCCTATAAGCTCGCGGCGTAGCAGTGTCAGCCACATCTGTTTCTCCCTCTCCTCTCCCCTAGTACAAGCGGGAGAGGGAGGAGAATAGCTGTACTTGAGTTACTTCACCAGGTGGCGAAGGCTCTCAGGCAGAGCATCAACGTTCACGGTCGGCTTGGGCTTGAGCTCAGCCAGTCGCTTGTCGATCTCGAGCTGAATGGCCGCGCGAGCGTCAGCATCAGTGGTGAGACTGAGCAGCGTCTTCATGGCCTTGACACCTTCATCTCCACCACCCGAGCGACTGCCAGGGTTCTTGGCGATGTAGGGCGTTCCACCGTTGAGGCGGAGATCCTTGCGAAGCCAGTTGTTGACGAGACCCGGAATGTACTTCTTGAGGGCAGCATCATCCGGGTTCTTGCTGTGCGTCGTCTCACCGTTCTTGAAGGCCATGAAGACCCGCTCTTCGACCTGCACGAGCTGAGCATCCGACAGCTCAACTCGACCAGTCGGCTTCTCACCACCAAGAACCTCCAGAACTGCATTGTAAACCGTCTCACCCTGAGTCATTGTTTTGTCCTTTCAACTACATGTAAGCGAAATGCTTACAATCAATAAGCTTTATTGCTTATTTGATATCAATATGTATGTTCGGATTTAAATACATAGATTTTCGGCGTAGTAAACTATATATGTTGCTTTAGACCAAATCTTTTTTAAAAAGTTAATCCCACTCCTAGAATAAAGTCCAGGAGTGGGACAAGAATGTCAGGAAAAATGTGAATTTACTTCTCATCGCTTCTGTCTTGGGCGTAGCCGTTCAATCGGTACTTGAAGCGCTTATCCTGGAAGATGACTTCGACCCTCGCACCCTTGGTGTTGTGGGCGATGGTCACCCAGGTGTCTGGGAACAGCTTGGCTCCCTTGCGGGCGTGGTGGAGGTCCCCAAACGTCAGGGGATCGCCCGAGATGGGCACCTTCAGGAACTCATCGAAAGAGAGCAGTCTGCTCATACTACCTCCTGGTGTGTGTGTGTGGTAATGATGAGCCAAGTCACCCCGGGCCGGAGCACACTCATCTGGTGGGAGTGCCGTCCCACGTTTCCTAGACTCGCTGGGCATAAAGCAAGACATCACCCCGACCTTACTCCGGTCACCCTACAAACTATCCCTGCCATTGAAGGTAGCTCCCATACTTTTCCAGTTGAAAGAACAACTATCCTTCCAACTTGAGGAAAGAGCGGTGGCCTCATCACTTCATCAGTTGCAGGAAGATCCAGGCCCACAAGAGGGGTAGAATCAGTAGACCTACCCAGAGCATAGCCCAGATGAAGCGCTCGACCAGCGCCACTATCAAATCGTCCAGCTTTGGCTTCTTCATAATTATGCTGTTTTCTTATTACGGGAAAAACTGCCGCCGAGCGAGAAGGTAAGACGACCGCGCATTGAGAAGAAGCTTGAGGTTGTAGAAAAACTCTCCTTCCGGAAGCGGAGTATTGAAGGAGCGAACTCCAGTGCAAGCCATCATGTGTTCCACGAAGTACTTCGCTTCACGAAGTGCCACGTGTTCAGCAGGATTGACGCAAGTGAGCTTCGGCAGCTGGCGAACGATGCCGATAGCATCGATGAAGTGAGAGTGGCACTTCGTGTTGCTCCAACAGATGTCAACCAACTCATCCACTTTCTTTTCGAAACTGGTCTTGTTCTGCACCGTTTCTTCTTTGGGAAAAAGCTCATTTCCAAGGTCGGTATGCAGATGCTTGGCTTCATTCCCGTCGATTTCAAGCGTCAAACCCTGCTTGTTAGTGATGATGAACGAAGAGATACGAGTGAGCATTGACATGTTATTTTCTCCCTTATTAGATTCCAGAAACATATATGTTCAGATAAGTTCTTTCTCATATACACACTTACACTTAAAAATGCTCACTTATTCCCCACTCTCCCTCCCTATCTTACAGCTACCTAAAAAATCTATCTTATCAACTCAATCCTGTCCATAAGAGAGTACTTCCTAGGGAGAGAAGAGAGATAAAGAAGAGACTAGGTATAGACCTATTGAAGGGAGAAAAGAGAGAGAATCAGCCTTCTATCCTGCAGATATTACTAGAATAGGCATGGTAAAAAATACAGGTGGGCCACGCCCACCTGTGGTCACTGGCTATACTCCTGACTCATCAAGGGCTTACGCGTGACTGTGTGTATCCATTACACAACCTTACATTCAGTAGCCGGTAGGCGTAGCAGTGTCAGTGTGCCAGCAACGGATTAGCTAAGTGAAATATCCCTGGATGGAAACCCCTAAAAGTTCAAACAACAAGTCCCTCTCTCCTATACAAGCAAGAGAGGGAGAGAAGAGAGAGGGGATTACTTCGAGGCAGCGAGCAGCTTCATGAACTGCTCTTGCGCCTGCTCGGAGGTGATGATGCCAGCCGCGTGAGCCATCTTGATGAGCTCGAATGCGCTCGGAGCAGTGGTTGCAGCACCAGCAGACTCAGCCTTGTTGGGTCGCGGAGTCACCCAGGCCTCGATGAGGCAGGTCGGCTGCTTGCCGACGATGTAGTTGAGCGGGTTCATGGCAGCACGAGTTCCAGGGCGGATGCTCCAGCGATCTTCCTTGAGCCAGCCGAGCATGAGCAGGCCGACCTGCTTGCGCTGTTCGTCAGTGATGACGAGCTGTCCCTTACGAGGGGTCTCACCGAGGACCTGCGTGAGAGCGGTGCGGAGTGCATCCTGCTGCGAGGCGAACTTCTCCATGGTAGTACCTTTCAGGTGTGAACTTTAGGAGAGCAGCTCATCTGCATCTCATATTCACAAGGATATGTATGTTCGGTTTGGTTGTTGGGGGAACGGTAGGCGTAGCAGTGTCAGCCAGGCTAGTGGCACCTGGCTAACTAGTTTAATTCAACTCGAGAAGCCTGCAGTTTTGTAGTAGTCCTGCAACTCTCGGAGTCTGGCAGTTGACCAATCAACCTGTTGACCATGAAGAAGTACGAACAGTCCTTCCAGGTGTTCTTTGGCCTCGGCTCCTTCCAGGATTTTTCCCCAGTTGTCCATCAACTGGCCATTTACTACATGGCACATGTTGTAAAGAGCTGGGCTGTTCTCGCTCAGCCATTCTTCAGTCCATTGCAGGAACTTATCCTCATCAGTTGAAGAAAGTTGGTCAGCTTGACTCATGATGGGATGCTTGACAAAGCTATAGCAGTCACCAGCATCCCAGTCTATTCCAATGTGGTGTTCCTTCACCACAGCAAGAAACTGTGCTTTAAGAGAGGAGAGGGTGGGACTGTACATCAGTCCATGATTGGCTTTGTTTTTCATGGTCATGTAGATATATATGTGTTCAGTATGGTGGCTATGCGTAGCAGTGTCAGCCACCATTGTGGTGGCTGCACCGACATTGTGTTACTCCTTTCCAATACGATCAGGAACTTACTTCACGAGCTTCTCGAACATCGCGATCGTGAGCGGGGTGATCGCCTCGTCGTAGTCGCGCCAGGCGGTCTTCTCTTCAGAAGGCTGGAAAGCGTCGGCCTCGAAGATGATCTCCGCCGCTTCGCGAGCGGCATCGGTCGAGCTCACCGTGCCGTCCTTCAGCTGCGAGATGAGTTCCTGCAGACGCAACTTGTGCTCTTCGTTCATCGCCATTGTTTTTCTCCTTGCTTGAGTTGAACTACTCGGCCACTCAGGAATGCCAGTGTGTTACTCCTTTCCAATACGGCAGAGGTGAAGGATGTAAGCCAACACCAAGGATGAGATGCACCAACCAATCAGCAAGCGGAAGATCATATATTCCTTTCTGTTCGGGTCAATCCCTCTCCCAACCGTTATCCAGTTGGGAGAGGTGTTGTTCCGATCAGCTTACTGCTTGACGAGGTGGCGGAGAGCTTCCGGCAGAGCGTCGACGTTGATCGTCACCTTCGGCTTGATCTCTTCCATCCTCTTGTCGATCTCGGTCTGAATCGCCGCTCGAGCTTCCGGGTCAGTCACGTTGGCGAGGAGGAGCTTCATGTTCTTGATCGCCTCGTCACCATTGCCGCTTCGGCTTCCGGGGTTCTTCGCCGTGTACTTCACTCCGCCGTTCAGCCGCAGATCCTTTCGGACCCAGTTGTTCACCAGGCCAGGGATGTACTTCAGGAGAGAAGCGTCGTCCGTTCCGCCGCTCGACTTGGTCGTCACTCCAGTCTTGAAGGCGATGAAGACCTTGCCGTGCACCTCGCGCTTCTGCTCATCCGTCCATGCCTTGGTCTCGGGCACAGCTCCGGTCAGCTCGCCGTCAACGCCGAAGACCGCAACAACAGCCTGAAACACCACGTCGCCCTGAGTCATGTGTTACTCCATTCAGTTTGTACTGCGTTGAACTACTATGATGTTCGTTCGGTGGAACGAAATCATCTATGTTCGGTTTTGGCCACCCGCTGGCCTCACCGTTCATAGGGAACCCTAGTTTCGGAGTGGTACTCCCGGCCCAAACTCTCGGATAATCGCACTTTACACAAACACTCTTAAGTGCGATTCCGAATAAATAATTACTTATGAATTCCATATGGTATTGTGGCGGATACGAATGTTTTCAGCGATTTACATTTGTTATATATCTATTAGGGTTATGCTCTTATGGTACTCGCGTCGATCTCCTAATCCAAGTATGGAACTGGCCACCTCAGTTGCCTAATAGGCAAAACACGGTACCGGTACAATACTAGGTACTAGTACACCATATATTTTCCAATCTGAAACAATGTATCTATATGTTTAAATACGACTTATTTATCAAATTTATACGCATACTCAATCTACTTAAGCTTATTTCGATGGATACAAGGTTTGACGTAGTGTATAAGTACAATACTTCCCGTTCCTCATATGGGGTTTATGGCTAAAAAGATTAATAGATTTTTATATATTTTAAGAGAACTTGGACTCATATCTTATGACACTTGGTGGTATTTTGATGAAAAATTGCTCTACAAATACTACAGGTCTACTTGACACGTGGGGGAACAACCCATACTTAAGGCGCTCACGTAAGGTGTGGTTTATTCTCTTCCTTAAAGATTTGGGCCTTGTTAGCAATGATAACCTCGCGTATGCTCGGCAGATACATTGGAGTCAAGGCGTATGATACTACGTCGACGAATTTTAATTGTAATGTGGGAACTTAAGCTTATAAGCACATCAAGTTTACAAAAAGGTCTTTATTGGGTCTTTAATAAAGAGAACCATGCCACTAATACAACACCATAGCTTACCTGAGGCAACAAGAGCCTTACGCTATCTTCTTCGTGTTCTATGCCTAGTCGATCTTATTAGTTATAAGAGCTGGGAGCGAGCGTGGCGAAAATCGTTTCTTTTCTGTAAGACATAATGATACCTTACCACCCTAATTCATATTTTTACTTAACAAGGTTCATGTGGATTTTGTTTCGCACGAACTTAATATCAAAAACAACTTATGTATTATGTTGTTTTCGCTTTAAGGCGTAGATTAAGAAAAGAAATGGATAAAAAGCAAAAGCCACGTTTGAGTTTTATTAACTTAATTAACACATTGTTTTCTTTAAGATTGATATCTAGAAGAACAGCTTATTTGGCAATCTATGACTATTCAAACTCTAAATTTTTCTTATGAGAGATTCAATTTAGAGAAACGTTTTAGCTCTATTTTGGTTCTACTTAAACTTATCTCTTGGCAGACTCATTCACAATTCATTGCACAGATATGGTATCGTACACGTGTGAAAAAATAACATGAAACGCACATATTCAGGTTTTTTTCTTCATTTACGATTTTTTTCAATTTTATGTCGTTTGCAGCTTATATCAATACATGCATATAATGCCGCTTCAAATAGTTTAGAGCATCAAACTATTTAGTAAATATGTTTAACTTTTATTATCTGAATAGAGCTTTTATAAAATTTTGCTATATTTTACACAGTTTAAACCTTATTTCTTTTGTTTCTAGAGAAGAAACTATTCGAAATTGGTATAAGAAATTGTGGACCTTATAACACAATCAATGTTGTTAATTCACTACCGCCATGATAGTCATGACACATTTGATGTATATCGCTAGTTTTAAGTATTTAAGCTTGCTTTATAAGTTACATCTTATTTCTTGGCAGACTCTAGATAAAATAGATAATAAAGTTTGGAATAATTACGTTGATAATACACGATATCATACAAAAAAATGAGATCAAATAATCAAATTCACATAGATGCACTTTTATATATTATTTTTATGTTAAATCTTAGTTATTCTGCTAAACCTAGTTGGATGCCATTTTAGTATGTCTACAAATGCTAAATTAACATGTTATGTATTAAATGCACTATACGTATTAGATCTTATTTCTTGGAAAACTTATTCAAGTGCGTGGAACAAAGTACCAAAGTGGTAATTTATGTTTATGCATACTAAGTCAATCTATCATGTATTATATGTATTATACGTACTAGATGTTATTTCTTGGAAAACTTATTCAAGTGGATGGAATAAACAAAGGGAAAAATGTCTTATAAGGCTAGAGTAATGCGACGACCTGAATCAAGTTTAGTAATTGTTTTTTCTTTTTTACAAACAATTTACACTCTTAACTTATTTTCATGGGAAAAATATTTAAAAGCTCGGCGTATTTATAGAGAATTTTATGAATACCCATAAAAATATTTTACTGCGTTGTTCTTTTTTAACAATTCTAAGAAAGTTAAATTTAATAAATTATTCTCTTTATACTTTTCTTTGGGTTCAAATGATTAAACTAGAAATAGAAGAAAGGCTTTCTAAATGAATTCATATCAAGCTGGTAAATATGTTCGACAAGGTGTTGCAGATGAACATGCATATAACTTATTTTTGAGTTTTACATCAAAATGCACTCGTTTAAAACTATGGGAAAAACACATGCCATGGATAGAAGTTCTTGCTGCTTTTGATAGACTTACTGTTGGTATGAAAAAAAGATAAATAGGGGCGTAAAATTTTTTAAACATGCATATATGTTATTGCTAAAGAACTTAACTGCAGGTGAAGCCTATCATTATAGACGTTATTTATGGTGTTTTAGTTACACTCTAAATACATTAAATCTATGCTCTAATAAGACTCATGATAAATTTTGTGATACTGTGGGTTTATGGACACAAATATACTTAGATACTCTTTTTAAGAAAAGTACATAATGCAAAATTCTATTTATATATTTTTTAAGTGTTTATATCAACTTGAATTATGTCAACTTAAAATTGGCTATGTAAGAGAAATAAATTATTTTTTATATCGTTGGTTTAAAAATGTCGACAAAAACAAAAACACGCAAAGGAAGAAAGCATCTAGTTCCTTTCCTACGTAATCTTATTAAGTTAAACTTAATAAGTTCTTTTACTGGTGACTTGCTTTTATTAAGAGTTGTTTATTCTGAATTAGTTGTGAATTATAAAGAATTATGACTTTACGTGTAAATTTGTACCACAATGCTTATCATTTTTTTCGTATGCTTCATACGCTTGGTCTTTATAAGCAACAAAAGGGGTTAAAATCTTGGTTGCTTATAAAGCAATTTGTTTCAAAAAAACTAACTAGCATATAATATGTACAACAAAGAAATTGCATCCTTTTATAAGATGACTCAAGTTTCATTTATTTTTGGTAAAGTGCTTTTGAATTTAAAATTATGTCATTTTCTTTTTAAGAACTCAAACGAATTACATAATTTTGTTCGTAGATATAAATCAGTATATTTATAAGTATTTATTGGGGTCAGGTGCTGATATAATAGTAGAGAAATTCTAGCCGGACTTAGAATGAATCTACCTCAGCCCGACACAATCTCTAAACATCCAGGAGGACTTGCACTGTTGTAAGTGGTCGTATTTCTCTATGCAAAGGAGTCTACTTTGGAACCAAAATATACTGGAGAGCCTGATATGAAGACAGCAAAACTAAGAACACAACTTTACTTCCTGTATTTTATTGAGAAAAAGATCATAAATAAGCAAGTCTCTAATTTCGAAGGCCATGACGGTTTCTATCAGTGGATGACTTTACATTTAAAATAGTATAATTGGTTAAATGAACAATGATGAAGAATATAAGATAGATGTAGAAAATACTTTTATTAACTTTCTTATTGTTATTGAAAATCTGCATTTAACTAATCGAATAACGTCAATGATATGTCGTTCTGACGATATTTTACATGGTTTTGTTTATAGGAATCGGGATTCGTTATCTAAACCAAAGGCAATTTTAATCCGATGAGAGAACAGTTTCTATCTCAATCTGAAACAATTCATCTTCGGCCGCTTTTGCATACTTTTCAGATATCTCATCAGATGACATATCTGGTGTGACATTTAGATAATCCATACAGTTAACTTTACGTCCATTGATAAGTTTGTTCCCTAGTGGGCATTTTTTACAAACTGCTGGACAAGCTATATCAGAGCAATCTCCGGCTCTGTCTATGATTTCTTGTAAGATCGCAATCTTGTTTTCTAGCACATATTCATTATACTGAGTCTAAGTCTTAAGTACTATGTCATAGCTGATGTATAATTTAGGCATGGCACTAGACGAACCTTCTCAAATTTATCCTACTAAAACGGCAACTAGCACAGAATCACCAATGCCGCCCTTAATTCCTGATCCAAGTATTTTAGGAATTAGTTTCGATCAATTATTAAGTAATCGTGGTATTCGTATGCTTCATGCGAAGGCCGCTCCTTGTCCAAATATTCAAACAGTGGATGATAATGCTCATGAACCAAATTGTCAATTTTGTGACAATAATGGTTTTATTCACTACGGTGAAAGAGAAATTTGGGCGACTTTTGGTGGTAACTCAATTCAAAAGACTTTCGAAGCTCACGGTGTTTGGGAAGTTGGCATGGCTACTGTAACTGCTCCAACTGAATACCCAAATGGAGATGAAGCCGACTTTAATACTTATGATCGACTCACAATTCCTGATTTCACTGTTAGAATGTGGGAAATTAAAGAGTATGAGCCTAGATCAGGTAACATTCAATCTTTACGCTATCCAGTTCAAAAAGTAGATTATGCTACTGCCATTGTAAACAATGTGCAGATTTTTTATACAAATGGAGTAGATTTTAATATTGACGGTAATGGTTCAATAGTCTGGGTAGAAGGAAAACAGCCAAATTATAATACCAATACTGAGCATGGAACTCCTATAACATGGGTTTTTTATGCAGAACCTGTGTATTATGTAGTTCAGACATTGCGTGAATTACGAATTACTCAAGAGTTAAAACAAGGTAATAAAGTCGCTAGACGTTTACCTCAAAGTATTCTTGTTAAACGAGATTTTTTACCTGGTAAAACAGAAACGATTGCAAATCCTTAAAGATATAAGAAATTAACTTATGTTTTAAGTTATAATGTAATCACGAACACACTATAGGAATTAACCATGCCCGTTGCCGCTTCTAGGAAACAATACAGAATGATGATGGCGATTCTTCACGGCAAGGTGAAAGATGGACCTCGAGGTCGACCACCTGCTAGCATAGCTGCCAAATATACTGACCCTGGTAAAGATGCGCCTGAATCAAAAGATAATGATCGAGGTGGCAGTTGGACTGATAACCATCATAAGCATCACGCAAAACGTGAAAAAGAAAAGAAAAGCAAAAAGGAAATGAAGAAATCCTTTGAAGAATTCTATAAAAATAGAAATGCTTTTGCAGCAACTTTAGTGATGGACAATATGGGTAAGATTTTACTTGGTACTCATTATAAGGGTGGACTTGCCTTCCCTGGCGGACATGTAGAGCCAAATGAATCTATGGAAAATGCCGCTCTTCGAGAATTACATGAAGAATCAGGTATCGTAGGACGATTGACTAATCAAATATGGTCTGGTACTAGTGAAGGCAATCGTGGAGTTATTTACTTAACTGAAATTGCTTCAGGTTCTCCTAAAAATACTAAAGAAATTAAAACGTGGAAATGGTATGAAATAGAAGATATTCCATGGGAAAAACTACGAGAATGCTGTGTAGCTCCTTTAAAAGAATTTGTTGAAAAACGATTTGGAAAGTCCTTAAAGGGGATGATGTCATTAGAAATTCTTGAAAAGAATGTTATTCGACAACGAGGTGATGCTGTTCTTGAAGTTACTCATGGAGACGCACTCAAACTTGTTGGTACAGGATTATTCCGACACTTAAAAAGAATTGTTGGTGACATGACTGACGAGTCGTTTAAAGAAATTGAATTTGATACTTACAAGATTAGTATTCGTAAACACATGAATGATGTGTATTCAGGTCGTGTTTCTGATGGACATAAAATTATCTATCAATGGACTAATAAATCTCTTCCTGAAGTAACTGCCGCATTAATGTCTGTTTTTGAATGGTATCTTCCTGAAGATGCTGATGTTTTAGACATCGTTTCAGATCAAGGACTTGCAGATGATGCAATTCATGGTGGATTACATAATCTGATTGATAATTACAAACGTCACAATTTAGGTGAAATCTATCAAGAGATGGAAACTATTCGTGAGCAAATTAGAAATGGCGTAGCAGTAGATTTACAACAAGTAGAATCAAAGATTCTAAAATTATTTGATCGTTTAGAAGAAGCTACTCATGAATTAGCTGGTAAGCACAATAAACTTGCTGAGTCAGTTGGTAAGGATATGGACGAACTTGAAGCCAAGTTACGCGAACTTCAAGCTAAATTAGAGCAACCCCGTAAAGCAAAAACTATAGAAGCTTATTCATCTAATCCCGCAGATAGTAATAAAATACATGACAAATTGTATTCTTATCTTACAAAGCCAAAAGTCGAAATCTCACCAAATGGAAAAATTACGATTTCTTTTGGAGATGATTGGGAAGACCTTGAGCGCGGCAATTTTCTAGAAGATATGCGAGTTCGTGCTATTGCGAGAAAGTAATGGCCACAAATGTATTCTTTGAGTTAGATAGACTTCGATCTCATTTATCTATTAGAGGAGTTGATTCCGCTACAATAGATAGAATCATTGCGCGAGCTCAAAAAGAAATAGAATCTGTTGTTGCAACTCGTGGACAAGAAGCCATTGATGAAGCAGTAGAAGTCGGTGCTCAAAAAGAAAGTGCAGACTTTATTAATCAATTACGATTTGATGCTTTTAATTTTGAAGTAAAAACAGAAAGTGGACAATTAAACTTTGACGAACCTCCACGGCCTATGCTACCTTTTTTGTTAAAAAATGCAAAACCTATGAAAAACGGTAGTGGTGTTTATAAAGTTATTCCAATTGGAAAACCATCAGTAAAACCTTCATTTGCTAAAAATATTTTTGATGAACAGCGTCGTATATCAGCAGAAAGAATAGAAAACGCAAAATCAAGAGCAAGAGCTATTGCTCCTACGGGATCGCAACTTTTTAAAACAGTGACTAGTAAACAAGACCCCCAAAGTCAATGGGTGCAACCAACCAAAGAAAAAGACTTCACTGAAGAAGTTGAAACTATTAATCAAAATTTGCGCCACTCATTGGATGATATTATAAGAGATATAATAAGAAATTATGAGGATATGTTTTAATGTCTTGGACCTTACCAGAAGTTGCAATTAGAAGAGTCATCAACGATAGCTTTAAAAAGCTACGTGCTGATAAAACTGCATTTTTAGAAATCTTCTCAGATTTTGCTAAAGATGAACTTGCAGACGAATATGGTAATGATTATATTGAGAAAATATGGGAATGGTTCACTGTAACTAAAATTCCTGTAATTCAAAGTTGGTCTTTCAATTCTCAAAAAATTCCTTGTGTTTCTGTACATTTAGCCAATGAGCAGGAAGATGAATCAAAGCTTGCCTTTGATGATTTTGGTGGTCAATTTGATACATCTAATGAAACAGGTACAGCTGCATTCTCAGTAATGTTAGATATTGGTTGTCATGCTAACAGAGGTGGCGATCATGTATTATGGCTTTATTATATTTTAGCTTATACATTATTTAAATATAAACCATCACTAGTTCGTTTAGGTTTAGAAATGGGTACCTTTAGTGCATCAGATTATAGCAAAGATGCTGAAAAAATGGGTAACAATATTTGGACTCGATGGGTTCGTTATCGATGCACAACTCAAAATGATTGGGCTGCTGATGAACTTGTTGAACCTGAATTACAAGTTGGTATGAAAGTTAGTAGAATAGGTGATACTGAGGGAACTGACGATGTCGAAATCTAAGAAAAATGTTGAAGCAGTGTCATTTGTAGAAGCGGAACCGGTTGTTGAAATACAACCAGTTATAGAACCAGAACCAACAGTAGAATTTAATGTTTGGTTTGTAATGCGTGAAAAGAAAATTCCTCCTCAGCATTTACGTGAAATCATTAAAGCAGATTTTGAAGGACAAGGTTTATCTAAGTTTGCTACAATAGAAGCCTTTGATCGAGCTTTATTGAAGTATGGCATTAAACTATAGTTCTTCTTTAAGAAATAACCTATTATCAGATAATTAGCTAAGCGCTAGTGTTATAATCAAAATCAAAGGTTGTACCCTACGTTAAGTGGACGACCTAAGATTTTATTAAATTACGGTTATAATAGGTTTTGACTTAAGGAGAACAATCACATGGCAATTAACGTCAGTTTTAACGGCTCAACAATTTATAAGCCAGGTTCATATTCAAAGCGTCAAATAGATCTTGGCGGAGGTTTTCCTCTTAGTCCTACAGGGCTAATTGCTCTTTTTGGCGAAGCAAGTTCAGGTTTACCTGGTTCAGCAGTAAATATCGCGAATAATGTTTTTACACCTGATCAACTACCTGCTATTAAGCAGCAATATCGTAGCGGTCCTATCGTAGACGCTTGTAATTTCCTATTTGCTCCTGGTGCTGATGGAGCAATTCCTAGTGGAGCGCAAGCAGTTTATATTTATAAGACTAATGCTTCTACACAAGCTTCACTTACGTTAGCGAATACTTGGGGTACAGTTCACGCTCGTGAATGGGGAACTGGTGGAAACCGTCTCACTCTTGCAAACTCTCTTGTTCCAGCTACCTCAGCTACGGTAACTTCAAGTGCAACTATTGATCTTACTGGTGGTGCTCTAAATACTAGAACACTAACCCTATCTGTTAACTCAGGTGCTCAAAATACATTTACTGTACCTGGTGGTACAACTACTCGTGCTCTTTTAACTACAGCATTAGCGGCTGGTGGTAACTGGTCCGGTGGCGTTCCTACTGGATTAACTTTTACGGTTGGTGGTGCGGCAGATAACGCAGCGACAGTAACTATTACTCGAGTTGCAACAAGCAATCCTCACCGTGAAGGATATGGACGTAACTTTGATCTTATCTCAGGAAATCTTCTAGGAACTGGTGCAGGAACACTAAACATTGTCGCTGGTCTTCGCGTTGCATCTTCTGAAGATATGGCTATTCATACAGTAACAAATACAAGAGATCTTGTAACTGAAACAGCAACCCTTGGTGGAAATGTCGTTTTGAAAATTGGTCGTCTAAGCGGAACTACTCCTCAAGTTATCATCAACGCAACACAAATTCGTTTAATGAATAACAGCACTGCAGAGTATACCCTCAATAAGGCAGATTTTAGCACTGTTCAACAAGTTGCAGATTTTATTACTGCTAGCACTTCTGGTGCATGGATGGCAGTTGTATCAAGTGTACTATATGGACAATTAGCCCCAAGTGTGCTTGATCAAGTTACGGTTAATGCTATTACAACTGTTCTTGATTCCTCACATCTTCCTGCTCAAATTAAAAAAGATGCGTCAGAAGTTGCAGATTTTTATGCTGCGTCTTCAAATGTTAGTTTAACAGCAGGCGCTTCAGCAGTTGCTGGTTTACCTGATGCACTATCTACTACTTATCTTGCCGGTGGTGCCGCAGGAGCAACGAATACATCAGATATCGTTAATGCATTAGCTGCATTCCAAAAAGTTCGTGTTAATTCTGTTGTTCCTCTCTTCTCACGAGATTCAACTGATGATATTGCAGATTCACAAACTGATGCAGCTTCAAGCTATACACTATCCGGTATTCATCAAGCAGTAAAAACTCACTGTAGCTTAATGCGTACCACAAAAGCACGTAGTGAACGTCAAGGATATTTATCCATCAAAGATACTTTTGCTGATTGTAAAGCTGCTGCGCAAACTCTTGCTGATGCAAGTATGCAATTACTTATTCAAGATATCAAACAAAATGATTCAGATGGTAACATCAAGTGGTTCCAACCTTGGGCTTTAGCTTGTCTTTTTGCTGGTGCTCGCGGTGGTTCACCTGTCGGCTTACCTATGACAAATAAGTATCTAAATTGTTCTGGTATTCGTCAAACTGCTCAAGCTCTTAGCACTCCCGATGCAAGCATCGTTGAGGGTTTTGATCCCGATACACAGTATGAAGATGCAATCCGCAATGGAATTACATTCCTTGAACATCCTCAAAGCGGTGGTTTTCGCTGTGTGGTCGATAACACGACTTATGGCCGTGATGGAAACTGGGTTTACAATCGCGCCCACGTTCTCTATGCGGCTGACGTTCTCGAATACGACTTCCGCACACAGTTACAGAACATCTATGTCGGCGTTAAGAATACTGTTTCAGCCGCAGAAATTGCTCAGACATGCGAATCAATTCTTGGTACGTATCTAGCGCAAGGTATTACAGTTTCGACATCAGACGCTAAACAGGGCTTCAAGCAGCTACAAGTTCAACTTGTAGGTAACACTGTTAACGTAAATGTTACTGTGAAATTAGTCGAAGGTATTGATTTCGTGTTGAGCACAATCAACCTTCAACGTGCATCTGGTACTGCATAATAAAATCTAAAGATAGATATAAAACCCCTGCCATTTTGGTGGGGGTTTTTATTTGTATAACAGGTAAGTGAAATATAATTTCATTCATGCTGAAGTTATTCAATTAGCTATAACAAGCTTTGAATATAAATTTTCTGTGCGTGTAATTGAACCTGTTGCAATGCCACCACAGATCTATACAATAGATTGTCTTGAAATTTTATGTAGAGCCGCGCATCCTGACATGTTTAAGAATGTTATTGATGAAATACTAAGTCACAAAATATTGACCAATTATAATGAATTTGTAGAAAATTCGCCACTTTTAGATATGTTCGCAGATCCTACTAAATATGAAACTGCATCTAGAGCATATATTAAGTTCGTAGACTTTTTTGTGGAATGAACAGGACTCGAACCTGTAACGCCTGGCTCTTCAGACCAGCGCTCTACCAATTGAGCTATCATTCCGATTAGTCTGAGAGGGACTCGAACCCACACGCCTTTCGACGACGGTTTCTAAAACCGTTGCGGCTACCAATTACGCCATCAGACCGTCAGTCAGGGAGGTGGGATTTGAACCCACGATCCCGTGCTTCCAAGGCACGTGCGATAACCAGGCTTCGCTACTCCCTGAGGTAAATTCTTATTTTTTTTGAGATCCCACTTAAGGGCAAAAGTGTATTATTCCCCAAAGGGGAAGAGGTTAAAGCCTAGCTGTGGAAGAAGATTTTCCATGAGTCTTTCCTAATACAAGATCATTATACACCAATATATTCGGATTAGGTTGAAATAATGATATTATTTATTTAATCCACGTTTGTGGAGTTAAATTCATGGTAGCCAGAACCGAACTGGCAGGAGAAACACAATGGCAAGTAAAGTTCCATCTTTTATTACAGGCGCAACAGCAAAAATTAAAGCAGGTGGCCTCACATTCGCTTACGCACAAGATGTCTCGTATCGAGTAAGCGTTGATACAATTCCTATTGAAACGATGGGACGATACGAAGCTGTTAGCAATGAACCAGTGAATTATTCTGTCGCTGGTGAACTTTCAATTGTTCGCTATACTGCTATAGCGCGAAATAACAATATGCCTGGTACTAATACTGGCGGTAACGGTTTAGGTCGAGCTAACTGGACAACTGGTGGTCGTGGTTCAGATCAATTTGATCCTGGTAATTTAATTGTTTCGCAAACATGGGATCTTGCTGTTTTCCAAAAAACTGCTCCTGGTATTAATAGCACAGTTAATGCATCAGTCGGCACAGTAATTACAATCACTGATTGTCGTTTCAATAATAAATCTGCTGGTTTAAATAAGCGCGGAATCATGGTTGATCGTATGTCATTTGTTGGCATTCTTGCAAGCGATGATAGCTTTACCGCAAGCAACTCTGGCGATACTGATCTAAGCGCCTAAAATTTGTTGTTCGAGATGGAGAGGGGCTAAACCAGTTATGGTTTAGCCCTTTTTCTTTAAGTATTATTAGTCTATAATGAGAACTATATGGCTAGCATGAAACCTTCTTTTATTACAGGCGCAACAGCAAAAATTCGTTTAAATGGTAAAACTCTTGCTTTTTGTCAAGATTTTTCTTGTTCAGTTCAAGTGATTACTAAAATTCCGAAAGTTTTAGGTAAATATGAAGGAGATTCAGTTGAACCTCTTGGATATATGGTTTCGGGCAGTTTTACAATAATTCGTTATGCAAAAGGAATTAAACAAGCCTTAGGTCCTGGTCAACATCCTGGCGGGTTAGCTGAAAATGATGCTGGCAATGGTGTTGGAAATTGGGGCACTGCTTGGGGTGGTAAACTTGGTGATTTTCTAGCTCGAAACGGTGTTGGTAATGACGGTCGAGCACATGAAGCCTTAGATCCAAGTACTTTTAATAAAGGTACGACTTTCGATATACAAGTTTATCAAAAAGTTCCTGTTGGAGTAGGAACCTCGTCAACAAATTTACTACAAAGTGTTACTGAAATTTTAGATGGTGGACCCGTACCTGGTTTAAATAGTTCTGGGCCAGGTGGTAATTCTACGATGGATTATTTAGGAATTTTGAACATTAGAAAAGCTCGCATCACGCAAGCAGATTTTGGAATAAGTAAAAGATCACCAGCAGCAGAACGATTTAATTTCGTAGCACTTTATCTTGACGGCGACGGCTTCGTTGCTAATGCGAGTGGTATCTAATGCCAAATGGATTTAATAATATTCCTGAGATTACTCAACGATTACTTGATAATGCAGCAAGTAATTTAAGTGGCATTATTTCAACACGTCAAAGTGCTAAATATATGAGTGGTGCTAGATGTGTTTTAAGAGTTAATAGCCAACCAGTTGGTTTTGCTTTTGGTATTCAGTGGCGCATTGATACTACATTCGCTGAACTTAATGTTATTGACAATCCTATTTCAGAAGAATTAGTACCTAAAGCAATTAGGGTAAGTGGTAGTATTTCTGCACTTCATATTCCTGGTGAAAGCATCGGTGTTCAATTATGGCAAGCAGATATGTTGAGTTTTCTTTTTCATCAGTACATTACAATTGAAGTAAGAGATTCAGCAACTAATCAATTACTTTTTTATGCACCTCAAGCTGTTATATCTAGTCGTCAGGAAGATATAAAGACCGACGATCTTGCTCAAGTTTCTTTGAGTTTTATCGCTATTGGTTTTAGAGACGAAAAAACACCAACAGTACCAAAAGATTTTGATGTTAGAGCTAAAAAATCTGACAATGGTGATCTTAATATTGATAAACAAATATTGGGTGATTTTCCTTCTGGACTAATTTCTGACCAAGCATAAAAGGGTATAACTAATTTTAGTATATTTTGGAGAGAATATGGATCTACCATCTACACAAACTATTGTTGATTTTGATTTTACAAGTGATCTCGGTAAGAAGTACGATGGTCAATTCACCGTGTTATGTTTGCTTAATATGCGACAAAAACACCTTTTAGAGCTTGAAAAAACTCGCCTTTTAGGTAATTACACTAATCCAACTGATGAACTTGCAGGTATAGCTGTTATTCTTGCAAATCTTCGTCATCGAATTGTTGATGGTCCTACGTGGTGGCAACAAAGTGATGGTGGATATAATCTTACTGATGTTGATGTTCTCACTTCGCTTTATAATAAAGTTTTAGCGGCGGAGGCCGAATGGCGAACCAAGCTGAAGGAAAAGACCAAGAAGCTCCAGGAGCCAAGCCTAGAGAACCAAACGTAATTGAATGCATAAGAGCGATAGCTGCTTATAACGCTCGTGCTGATCTCAAATCAGAGTACCAATTAACTCTTTTTTTAAAGAGTTGGTGGTCTAATCTTTACAATCGTCCTTTAAAAGATCCACTTCTCGAGAGCTATACGTTCGAAGAGTTGCTATATGAGTTCTATGACAAAATAGAACGTCAGAAAGCAGCGGAAGAACGTGCTATCAAAGAAGCTGATAAAATGGAAGAAGTTAAGGAAAAAGAGGTACTTGATTGGGCAGAACAAGAAGAAAAGAAGGAACTAGAAGAACTTCAAAAAGCAGCAGCAAATCCAGCTCAAGACCCAGAAAATGTTAAGTGGATGAATGAACAACTTAACAAATACAAAGAAATTTATGGTGATTCATTTGGCGAAGATATAGATGAATCGTTTGATGAGGAATAAACATGGGCGTTAATGGAAATGATGACGATGAATTGATGCCAGATGTTCCTTGGCCTACTTCAAGTGTCAATACTCTTAATAATGATGATTTTGGTTTGGCGGATTTAGCACGTTTAGAGCGTCAATATGCTCATGAACCAGCCGCCTTTCGTGAAATGAGAATTCGTGCTCAAAAAGCACGTCAAAATATAAAAGCAGTAAACGCTCTTGAAGCTGCAATGCCGGGTTCGATTGCTAATCCTAAGCTTCCGTGGAAAAAAATGCTTGCTGAAAGCATGAAAACAAAAGCCAATCTTGAACCACGAATGGCTCTTCATAAGCAAACTACACGTGAACATTTAAATCAACAAGCAGTAAATTCTATTGGTCGTGAATTTTCTGATCAATCAATTGGTTCATACGTACATTCAAATATGAATTCTTTAGAAGCACAAATTGCTGGTGCAAGTCTTGCTTCTCAGGGTTATAATTCACTTGCTTCTCAACACAGTGGAATTATGGGGCAAATTGGCCATCTTCGAGGCCAATCTATGGAAGCAGCAAGTTCATATATTGCAAATCGTGGCGTAAATCCAGACGCAGCTTCAACTATTCAAAAAAATGCTGAACATATGAAAGATATGGCTCAACAACTTGTGCCTATCACAATTGCAATGCAGCAATTAAAACAACAAGGTCTTGATCCTATTGGTCGTCAACGAGCATTAATTGGAGTGGGTGATAAGGCAGCAGGTGTATTAAATTACAGTCGATTAGAAGAAGAAATGAGATCTGGTCAAGGTCTTGGTGCCTTTAGTCCAGTAGAACTCAAAAAGAAAGAGACAGAGGCAGCTGAAAAATTAATTAAGGCATTAGAAGAACTTCGAAATTCTGCTGGTAAGACTACACAAGAACTCGAAAGTATGAATGAAAATGCTGAGCAGGCCGCTAAAGAATTTGAAGATATTCAGGATGCGAGAGGCATGCCTGGCGGCGGCGATAGATATGCATCAGAAAAAATTATTGCAGGAACAATGGCAGAGGCTCTTGGTCTTATTTCTTCTTCTTATCAAAATGTAGCTATTAATCAACCAATGCAAATGGTGCAAAATGTCACTAGCGCAGCTAACATGGAAAATGCTAAATACAACATGTGGCATGCTGCGTTATCTGGTGACATGACTGCCCGTATGACTTTAGGTGCTTGGGAAACAGGCGCTGCTTTTGGTGATCAACAAGCATCACGAATGGGTGCTGTTCATGCAATGAGATTGACTGGTAGTGGTATTGCAGCTGGACTTGGTGCTCTTCAAATAGGAGAAGCAGGCGTTGGTGTTGCTGGTGATCTTGTTGGACAATCTGCTGTTGAAAATGCGGCGAAGGGCGGGAAAAATCTTATCAGTGGAGCACTAGGAGTTATAGAGGAAGGTGCTGCTTGGTATCGTCAAACAGAGAAAGCTAGATTAAGAATTGATAGCACTAATGCAGTCGTTGGTGCTGCACAAGCAATCAATGCAATTCCTGGTCAACAGTTACAAAAATATCGCGATTATATTATGGGTATTAATGAAGCTGCTGGAATGATGGGTGGTGGAGTTGGTGAAAGCTTTTTGAATACGGCAGCAGGCAGTGATTTTTTAAGTCGTATGGCTGGAACTGGTATCGGAGCAAAAGAAATGGCTGCACTATCTTCTTCTGGTGCTGCTGCAATGGGATCAATGTTTAACGTAGAACAGATTTTTGGAGCAGCCGGCTTAGAAAGACTTGGATTTGGTAATGCGGGCGCCAATATGCAACGCATGGGGACTTTAGGTGCAGCGGGTATTGGAGATGCAGGTCAAAACTTAGCTAAATTAATTGAAGAGGGTATGCAACGTGGTCTTAATAGTTCTAAGGCTATTGACCTTATTGTTGAAAATACCGCGCGTATGACCGAAGAATCTGCCATGATGGGTGGTGGAGCAGATCCAACTGAATTTTTAGCTAAAAATATCTTAGCTGCTATTGATCGCACAAACCCAAACAAAGAAATGGCTGGAAGAATCGCTTTTCAAACATATCAAGGAAATGAGGGTGCAAGACATAATATTGCTGCAAGTTTTCCTGGCATAATCAATGTTGATAGAAATATGAAAGATTTGGGACTTGGAACAGACCGTATGTCTGCAGCTCTTCTTACTCAAATTCCTACTCATATGTTGGGAGCATATAGAGGTAAATCAGAAACTGAACTTAAGGAATTTTTGGAAGGACGTGGTGTCAATGTTGGAGGTATGGATTCTTCTTTATTTCAGGGTGGGAAACTTCTTGATATCTTAAGTGCAAATGCCAGTATTTCTGAACTAGCACAGCAAAGCGGTGTCGGTTATGCAACAGGATCTCCTGGTGAATTACTTGCAGAAGGAATGAAGTTTAAGGGAAATAATGATGTTATTAGTGCATTAATTTCCGGTAAAAATCTATCGGCTCTTTCTCCCGAGCAAAGACAATTGCGTGCAGGTGTAGCAAGTGGATTAGCAATTAACGGTAAAAATCCTGCTGCTACTATTGCAAATGCTTTTGCTTTAGCAGGAATTCAACTTCCTCCAGAAGTTCAAAAAACTCTTGCTGAATTAGAATCAGATGCTTCTGGTACTGCTCGTGGAGCTGCTACTTTCGATAAACGTTTAGGTGGTATGGCTGAAGCAGGTCAAATGTCACAAGGAGCTAGTCTTCTTGGTGGTGGTGGAAAAGCTGGTATTCAAGCGATAGCTGAATCAGGTCGTATTGCATTTGAAAAAGCAGGCAAAAATGCAGAAGAAGCATGGAGTAAAGCTGCTTCAGATACGGCAGCTAATTTTGGTGAATCAGCTATGAATTTAAATAGTGCAACTGGAAAACTTGATACAGTAGCAACTAATTTAATGGCTAGCACTGACGCTATGAAAGTCGTTTCAGAAAGTTTTAGCAAAATAATGAAACAACAAACAGAAAGCTTAGTAAAAGAAATAGATAGAATCCTGTCTAAGTTACCAAAAGGTGCTCAAGAACGCGGGAAGTATTAATTATGGGATTAATAAGAACACCACATGCAGCAGTAATTGTTTGGAACTATGACGATAGAGTTTCTGTCGATGGAATAACAAATTCCTTTGACAAAGTGAATGAACTTATAATTAGTACAGTTTCTCTAATGTCTATTTCTACTTATAAAAGTAAAGGTGATCCAGTTGGCAATTTTAATTTTATGTTAGCGCCAACTAGAAATTGGACATCAGTTTTAACTCCAGGTAGTTGGTGTGCTATTTTAATGGCAGATACGCCATTAGATAAAAGTTCTTTTCAAAAAGCAAAACATGATCAAGTAAAAATGCTTGGTCGAATCGACACAGTTAGAGTTGATGTATCTGTTGATTCTGATGGTGCTCGATCCACTCGTTATATTGTAGCTGGTAGAGATTGGGGAAGCATTTTTAGTAACATAGTATATGTTGATCCACTCGTTCAAGATCCTTCTGATCAAGGAAAAACGATGGCAAATGCTCTTTATCAACAATTTTCACAAAATGTTTTTTCAGCAAATAATGATGTTTTAAAACTTACTGTTCCAAAAAATCTACAAACTATTTTATCTGTTTTTGGTGGACCAATTAAATTACCAGAAACAGAACGTTTGGCTAAAGCCACACACGACATTTCCTTACCTAGTGGCGTCAGTAACTATTTTAATTTCGTAGATGGATTAAACACAGAATCTAAATCAACATCAATAACGAAACTTCTAAATCTTGTTTGGGGACCACTCAAAAATGAAGATGACTATGACAATAGTTCCCCTGATGCAACTGGTACTGGTTGGTTAGATCCTGGAGCAATGACAGGACAGCATCCGCTATGGTCAATTTTACAAGAAAACTGCAACCACGCCATGAATGAATTGTATCCAGAGATTAGATGGATACATGAAAATCCACAATTACGTCTCTATGCTCGAATCAAACCTTTCTCATACACAAATACACCAGCAGCTCCAGATCAGATTGATCCACAAATGAGATCAATGTTTCAGAACATTTACACTCACAAACTAGATGATGAATCAATTATAAATGTAAATGCAGGTACTAATTGGGCAGATAAATACAATTTTCTCGAAATAAAAGCTGATATTAACGAGTTGCAAGTCTTAGGAATGTTGCTTAAAGCTAGATCTCAAGCATATCAAGGCACAAATTCTACATCAGAAGTTTTTGATCGTGAAGGATTTAGACCAATTATTTTTTCTATTCGTCAACTTCCTTTTAATGTACAAAGTGCTAAAGATCCACTCAATGCTGATCTAATTTCTAAATGGGTTCATTTAGCTAAAGAGTGGTATTTTGATAGTCACAAATTATTAAATGGAACTATTGTTTTAACAGGAAGAGGTCACTATATTCCCGTAGGGGATAATATTATGTTTGACGCTGGTCTTATTGGAGTTACTCCAAATTACAATAGTGGTTCTCCTAAAAAGGATCCTATCTATGTTTTAGGCCATGTCGAAACAGTACAAAATAATTTTTCAATTAGTGCAGATGGGGATAGATCTTTTCAAACAATTATTCAATTTGTTAGAGGTATTTTTGTTGATGCTCAAAAAAGACTTATTGGAGAAGGAACTATCGATACCTTGGCTAGTGCTCTTAGTAAGAATGATTCTAAAAACAATGTCTCTGTTCTTTCAGTTCCTCATTACACGCCAGGAGAAGAATAATCATGAATGTTTTTGATAGTTCAATTTGGCCTGGGACAGAAACAATGAGCATGCTTCGCGCTCAAGATAATCGTCTTCTTATTGGAGTTATACGAGAAGTGAGAAACGTAGTAGGTACTAATGAACTAAGATACATGGTAGAAGTTTATAGCAAAAATGATACTCTTATTTTGCCTTGTAGAATGATGCGTCAATTTGGCGGAGCTTTTAATTATGAAGATTATGTTTTACGAGGTTACAACTACAATGATGCGAGTAATAACCAAAATGGTACTTTAGCATTAGCTGGAGACATGGTTTTAGTAGGTTTTATTGGTGGAAGTGGTCGAGAAGGAATTATCTTGGGTGGGATGACACATCCGGCTAGAAGCACCTTTTTAGACAGTACCAAAGGACCACAATACAGATCTGAGTTTAATGGCATTGAAACTTATATTAATGAACATGGTGAATGGAAGCTTACCTTTAAAGGTCAACCAACTAATTTAGATAAACTTAAAGACACGCCGAATCAACCAATTGTAAAACCTGAATATGATTCAAACATAGGTACTTCATACATGAAGTGGGACAAAGAGGGTAGTTTTACTCTCAGTGATGAAGCAACTGATGGCGACAAATTTCAAAAACTTTTTATTGATAAAAAAAATGGAACAATTGATATTTTCTCTGGAAAAATTAACTTAAATTTTAAAAAGAGTGAAGAAAAAGTTAGTTTGACAAATAAAACAACGATATTCAACTCTAAGGACACTATCATTTACACAACAAAAAAATTTAAAGGCAATGCTTCAGAAGAGATTAGAGTAAACACCCCACTATATGTTGTTGAAAGTGACAAAGTGCGTCTTGGAGACGAAAGTGCTAGTGAATGGGTTATCATTGGATCAACTTTTCGTAGTCAGCAAAAAACAATGAATGACACAGTTAGTCAAAAATTGATTGCTGCCTCAATTGCCTTAACAGCTGCTTCAGTTGCCTTAACATCTGCTGGGGCTTCAATGGTAGTACCTATTGTTGGACCAGTTGTAGCAGCACCACAAGTAACTGTAGCAGCAGGTGTTGTCGCAACAGCGGCTACGGCTGTAGGTGAGGCTGGTGCAGCAATTGCTAACTTTGAATTGGTTGCACTTCTACATGACTTTCTATCTAAGGTAACAAAAACCAAGTAAACGTAAGTTATAATAAAAAATATGGCTGATTTTCTTCCTACTCCTAGTACTGGTCCTGTCCTTGATGACAACAAGGATTCTATCTATTCAAATGCAGATTATATTCCAATTTTAAGTAATTGGTTTACAGCTAAACCTTATGGTTTCCGATTTACTCCTAGAATTGGTGAAGAAAAGGTTATGTTTTTGCCAATTGGACCAAGTAATTTAACAATTACAACACATTTTGCGACTACAATTATTCCAACTATTTATGGAACTGTAGAAGAACATTCGCCGGTTCGTTATTTTGATATTGTTATTGAAGGAACGACAGGAATGGGACCGAAATATACAGTTCCAATGTTATCTTCTGAAACACCTAATCTAATCAATGGAACACAGCAATCGGGGAGATCATCCTTTTCAGTTCATACAAGTTTAAGTACAGCAGCAGCTGGTTTTTTTGCAAAAACGTTAAATACTGCAGATAAAGTTGTTAGTGGTGTGTCAGATCAAATAGGAAAATCAGCTAAAAGCGGTTTATTTTTAGATCAAACTGGTTATATTGCATTTCATAATTTGTATCGTTTTTTCTTGAAATATAAGAAAGATGTTTCGGGTACAGATACTAATGATGGATCAATTGATACAACATCAAGAGAAGACAACCGCGGTCATCCATTGGTATTTTTTAATCATAAAGATAATAATGAGTATAGTGTCGCTATTAAATCTTTTACATTAAGACGCGATAAAGAAAATCCTATGTTGTATTTATATAGTATTGTCCTAAGAGGATATGACCTCAAAGGCATTGGAGCACCTGATAAACTAGAATCTAATCGAGATATATTAACAACATTGGGACTTGATGGTATTTCAGGATCTGTTTTTCTTGCTGAAGCAAAAAAAAGAGCCTTAGGTGCTCGAGATATATTAAATTCAGTAGCTAATGGTGTTAATCAATTGGGGCGATAATGGCATTAATAGACAATGAAACACTTCGAGCATCTGCAAATTTAAGCCTTTGGTTTAAAGAATACACTGGCGATGCAATTACTTTGTCAGACATGCCAGAAATAATCCCAATGAGATGGACTTATTTTCGCGATAATTGGTTCACACTAAAGACTAGATTGTTAAATCTAGCTAAAGGAACCAAGGATCCTGATTATTATCGAGCAACCTTAGATGATTTAACAGATTTTATTAATAAGCAACGATCTAATACTACTGATATAAACCCTTTTGCAGCAAATAGTGTTTATTATAGATTTTATTCAGTTTTTGATAACATCAAATTACAAAGTATTCCTTTAACAAATGAAGAACAAACACTTGTAACAAACCGTCGCACTGCTCTTCAATTATTTTCAAAAATTGATTTTTTAAACATAAAAAAAACACTTCGTTCTTATCGTGATCAAATTGCAGATACTGTTGGATTAAGTGATCCTGACTATAACAATGTTTATGATAGAGCTCCTATTAAGGCTCAAAATACTGCTTCTACTGTTGATTTAAATTTAATGCAAATAATAGAACAACAACTTAGTGCTGTTGATTTTATTTTATCTAATTTATTTGCAGTTGATACAGCTATTGATCCTTTTGCCTTAGCACGATTAAATGCTCAAAATCCAGACATAAATATTGGGCAACATCGCTCTGGTAAATTAGTTAAATTAAACGCAAAAGAAGACTTACCAAGTTTAGCAAAGCGATTTTTAGGTAACCCCGATAAATGGATCGATATAGCAATTGCTAATGGCCTTAAAGAACCATACGTTGACGAAATTGGTGTTCAATTATTCTTTTTAGCTAACGGAAAAGCTAATCAAATCAATATTGCAGCAATTGATTCGTCTGGTGTCGAAAATATTAATCGATTTTTCATAAATCAATTTGTTTTGATTAAATCAGACACAAATCCTTTTCCTACTCAACGAGTGATAACAGGCATTAAACAAATACCTCTTTCTGGTGAAATAATTTTAACAGTAAGTGGTGATGCCAATATGGATCAATATTTATTGGCTGCTAACGCTAGTATTCGTGTATTTAAGCCTAATACTATCAATAGTTCGCAATATATTTTGATACCATCAGAGAAAAAACTATCAAATGTAAGAACAGATGAAATTCCTTGGTTTTTAACTGGCTCAGCAGCTGACGAAAAAAACACTAAAATAGATATTGCAGTTAGTGAAACTGGTGGATTATTGTTAACTTCAAATGGAGATTTGGCATTAAGTTATGGACTAGATAATGCCATTCAAGCTATTAGAGCTAAAATGTTAACTGAACAAGGAACCAACCGTCGTCATCCTAAATTTGGACTTATTAACTTAATGGGAACATCAACAAACCAAAGTGAAGAAGCTAAAAACGCTCTTGTAAAGGCTATTAATTCACAAATTTCTGCTGATAGTCGCTTTGATAGAATTCAAAGTTTAGATGTAACTAGAAATGCTAGTATTACAGCGGTAGCTTATGATGTTGCTTTGGTAGTGAAACTTGCTGGTTCTAATACTTTTCTTCCTATTACCTTTACAGTAAATATCTAAAGTTTTGCCTTGACCATAGTAGAATAGAGCTACTATTGACTTGCTAGACCAAGACCCTGTTACAATTGATAGCATAGTATCTTCATAAGAAGACTTATGAAAGGCGAGGAATAAAGTGATCGAAATCAAGAGCTTCAACCAGATTTTAGGTAGCATGGTTAGAAAAATTGTTGCTGAGACCCCACTAAGTGACATTAATCCTGGCTCTGTCTTCTTAACACTATTAGAAGCATGTGCTAGCCAAGACTTTGACAACAATGTTGCTATTCTAAATATTTTAGAATTACTAAATGTTGATGCAATTCGCAACAATGATTTAGATAATAAAGCTGCTGATTTAGGGTTAGCTAGATATGTAGCTAAGGCTGCTACAGGAACAGTTAGATTCCAAAATACTAACATTACAAAACAAAGTACAGGTCTATATAGTTTGAAACCTGCACCCATCTCAGGGCAAATGAGCCTTTTTGTCAACAATACAAGTGGATGGGCTGCTTCTGGTTCTGTATACATTGGACGAGGAACGAATTCTTTTGAAGGACCAATTTCTTATACCAGCATAACGGTATTCTCTACATATTCGCAGATTAATTTGAGCGCAGCTTTACAGAAGGATCATTTAGCTTCTGATACAGTTATCAATGCTCAAGGTCAACCTGACCGTGTTATTCCAGCCGGAACAACAGTAAAAATTCCAGCAAACAATCAAAACCCTGAAATTTTATATCGAACCATTCGAGACTCCGTTATTCCTGCGGGTGAAGATTCGGTAGATGATGTTTTAGTTGTAGCCCAAGTTCCTGGAACAATAGGAAATGCATTAATAAACACTATTCGTCAATTTGATACTGCTCCATTTGCTGGAGCAGCTGTTACTAATACAGTAGCTTTTTCAACTGGTTCAGATATTGAAACTGATGTTGAGTTAAGAAATCGCGTTAAATCATATGCAACATCTTTAGCTCGTGGAACATCTCCTGCAATCTTGAGTGCTGTTATTGGCCTATCGGACCCCGATGAAAATAAAAGAGTTGCATCAGCAATCTTGTCACAATCATTAGCAGCCGGTGATCCTTCAATTCTCTATATTGATGACGGTAATGGTTTTCAACCATCACAAGCAGGACAAAGCGTTGATGTTCTTGTTGCAAGAGCTAATGGTACTGAAGAATTTCTACAATTAGCCAATTATCCTCTTCCTAGAGTACAGATTATTAACAATGCTTCAGGTCCTTTTGCATTTTTAGATCAAATGTTTCTTCGTGTTGCTGTAGATGGTGTAGAAGAAACAATTACATTTAATACATCTGATTTTTCGAATATTTCGATAGTGACTCTTTCAGAAATTGTAGCAGCTATTAACAATAAATCAACTTTATTCAAAGCACGTCTTACTGAAGATTCTTCTAAAATTTTAATTTTTGCTATAGAACCTGATGCAGAATTTATGCAAGTAATTCCAATTCGTGCTTCAGATACAGAAACACTGTATGCAAACAATCTTCTTAATTTTCCAGTTGAAGAAACTAGTTATATTGCATTATTTCAAAACAGCACTCGTTTACGTCAAAGAGAACGTATAGCAACAGTAGAAACACTACCATTTGCTGTTTGGAATCTTTTAGCATCTGGCAATCTTTTAATTGCTGTTGATGGTACCCCAGCACAAAATATTAGTTTTTCATTAGCAGATTTCTCAAATGTTTCTTCTTTTTCTGCATTAACACTTGATAGCTGGATTGATGCTTTTAACTCTAAGGCAGCTGGCATTACTGCATCTGCAACACCTAATTTAACTATGCAACTTAGTAGTAATAAACGTGGTGCTACTGCATCTATTGAGATTCTTGGAGGTACTTATAAATCTTCAGTTTTTGGCGCTAATACTACTGCAGCCGTGGGTCAATCATCACAATTTGAAATAAATCGTTCTACTGGCAACATTAGACTTTTAACTACTGTTGCTCAAGATGATGTTATTTCTGCTGGTATCGCGGATGCTAGAGGATTTGTTGTTTCTGCTGCAACTACATCCGGTGTATTTGATTTAGATGCTGATACAGAAGGTCGACAATCACAAATGGTTTTTTGCGTTGATTCTACTTTTTGTGATCAAGTTGGTGTAAATTTATCTGTTGATACACCCTTGGTTTTTTCTGATCAAGGATCTAGCGTTATGCGCATTATGGCTAATAGCACTGATGCCTTTAGAAATGTTCAACCTGGACATTATGTCTATATTGCTTATGTAAGTTTAGCATCCAATTGGGTTTCTGCTAATAATAGTGGATTATTCAAAGTAGTTGCCCGTGGTACTCATCTTTCTGCAGGTGTAGATACCTACATTGAAGTTTGGAATAACACAATTGTTAATGAAACTGTTACAATTTCTAGTGTTTCAGCGCTTTCAGATTTTTCAGTTTTTAAAACTGATGCTTATCCTCAGTTATGGACTTCTTCATATTTAGTAAATCCATTAGCAGCTACGCTAGATGATTTAACGCAATCAATCAATACTGCTGTTATTGGCGTAAGCGCATCAGTTTTCAGCACTAATTCTGTAAAAATAACATCGTCTACAGAATCAACAGGAAGTATTGCGATACCAGTTTCTAGTGGCAACGTAAATTCTGTATTTACAGCTACTGTTACAGCACAAACTAATAATTCACCTCTTATCGCTAATAAAATTCCAACAAAAGATATGTTGGGTTTTCTTAAAATGCAACCTATTGTTTCTCAAAATAGTTTCCTAGAACGAGCTAAATATCCAACTGTTTTTGCTACAGTATCAGCAAATGCAAATCCTGATAATTATCCTTACTCTGGCTCTTATTCAGAATTGCTTACTAGTCCTATCTTGGTAAGTCCTGGTGACATTAATGTCGATCTTTCTGATCAACTCCTTTTTGCTCGTGGAAGCAACGAAGGACAAATCCGTTCTATAAAAGCAATTCCATCATCAACTACTATTGGTACCCAACAAGGTGTATCTCGTACTGTTTTTGATCATAGGATAGGCGACAACATTGAAGTATTTCAAAGTCTTCAAATGAATCAAGATGACAGCATTGTTGTCATCATGGATCAAGATCCAGTTATTAAAACTATAAGCATTCCGGCAGCACGTACTGGTCAAATCAACTCTGGTAGTGCTTCACTATCTTTTATTCCTACTAGCACAGAATTTTCAGCTAATGATACAGATAATGAGACTGGAGTTGATTTTAGTACGGTAAATGTATGGGGAACAAGTCTTAATGAAACCGATTTTAGCGATTACGGCGTATTAATGCGCGCTAGAAATTGGTATGCAAGTGGTGGAACAGCCAGTGGTTTAGGAAAACTAGTTGTTCGTTCTGCTGAATATGGTAATAATGGAAATAAACAACGTTTTAATATAGGATATCCAGCAACAGCTAATTCAGATAATTCAACGTTTTTTGTTAATACTCCATCTTGGAATTTATTAACATATAAGTTTGGTTCAGGTACAGTTCGTGCAACAGGAATTCCTTCATCTACAAGCGTTGTAGTTACTGGTCCTTATGCAAATCCAACTGTTAACTTTCCTGCTGGAGCGGCGGGTACAGGATACTTTTATGATTTTACATTTGGTGCAGGAAATCTAACATCTGTTGTAGTGAATGATGTGGTTAGTTTTCTAAGTGGATGTGGTTTTAGTTCAACTTATTTAGGACAATTTGGCGTTAAAAACAAAAGTGGAAACACTGTTCGTCTTTATGTCCGTGGAGCAAGTGCTACAACTTTAACTATTTCTAACACAAATTTAGTAAGTTTCTTTCCATTAACAAAAACTGCTGTATCAGATATAGTTACTGCTATTAATGCTTCTAATATTATGACTGCAGCAGCAATTGGTTCACCTAGCGCAACAATTGTAAGTTCAACTCGTGAAGATTGGTATACATATGTATCTAATGCTACTGCTTTAGCAAATGGACACATAGTAGATGATGCTAATTTTGGTGGGCAAATTTCCTTATTTGATGGAACCGCTGAGATTCAATCATTTTCAAATACTAATCCAAACTTTACACTTAAAAATACTCTCGTATTGCCCGCGTCGGGTGTATCAGCTTCTATTTACAGAATGGACACAGCATTAAATGAAGATGCAACAGTAGGAGAATATTTCAAATTAGTTCCAAGAACAGTTAAAAACATTCAACATCACTTTACACAAAAAGCGCTATCACAACTTCCAATTGTTGCAGACGTAGCAGTAGCAAATTCTGGTAAGCGAGTTCAAATTGTTTCAAAACAACTAGGTGGAAGTGGCGCTATTGAAATCCTCGGTGGACAAGTCAACAGTGCTCAAACTGGTGTAATTGGACAAAGTATTGTTGCAGCTGACAGCACTGGAAGCTATTTACGTACTACAATCAATGCGTTTCCTAACACATATTCAATTGGTGATACAGTTAAAATTTCTAACCTTCATGGTGTAGCAAGACAAACACGTTTTGCAAATACTAGCAGTGTCAGCGTTACAGCATTAACAAGCAATAGAGCAGAATATTATTGGAATCCATTAACAACTAATTTTCAAAGTACAACAACCTTTGCAATTAGTGACGTATCAAGTTCATATTTAGATTATGATGGCAATCCAATGGCAGCAGGAATAATTTGGAGATATACACATAGTATTGCAAATGCTGAAACATTAGCATTAGTAAAACCAGGTCATCAATTAATTGCTTTTAATTGTACTGGTTGGGATAGCACAAATCAATCCAAACTTCCTCAAGATGGCTCAACAGCAGGATTGCCAATCATTGCCGTTAATGATGCGGCTCATACGTTTGACATTGTTAATCCTTTTGGTGTTGCAATGACAACAACTGCTGTTGGTAGTGGAACAATTAACATTGTTCCTACACCAAGAATAAAATGGAATTTAGCTCATTCAGCTCCAACTGCAATTAATGCAATTTCGCGAGCAAGTGCAACAATTACAGTTCAAACAGCGTTATCTCATAATTTGAATACTGGTGCTTCAGTCATTATTAATGGTAGTTTGAGTGCTATTACTGATGGAACTTATGGTCCTATTACTGTTACTGGACCACAAACATTTACGTTTACTAATGGTGGTCCAGATATTAATGAATTAATTGTGGGAGCAACATGTATTTCAACTACAGCTACTAGAACTAAGTATCGTTTATTAAACTTAGGTGTTAATAACCTTATTCGTATTGAAGCTATTAGTGGAAATTCGCCGCGTTTTGCTGACTGTGGTGTTGCTATTGATGATTATTTAGTAATTCAAGGAACGACCTTCAATAGTTCAAATAATGGAACACATCGAGTTATTGCCGTCGATAACACTTCTGTTATCGTAGAACATGAAGGCGCTATAGATGATCGCAATACTACTCTTCCTTTTAATATAAATAATTTATCAGTGACTTGGACCGCAAACAGTAACACAATAGAAGGTAGTGCAGGTTCTTTTAGACTTGTAACTACTGGAACTTGGGTTAAAAAAGTAGAAGATAATGACTCTTTGTATGTCCAAGTTACAGGAAGCGATACTGGAACTTATGCAACAGCAACAAAAATTTTCTTAGGACGTCCATATACTGGAGTAACAGGAGCTGCTTTAGGTATTAGTTATAATATGACTACAGCTTTTGATGCAGGTGTTAATTTACAAGGAATTGACGATCTTGTCTTTTATGAAGGTGATTCGGCCTTTAAGACTGATCAATTATTTGTTCAAACAGTGGCTAATTCTAATTGGTTTAATTTTGGTAATTCAGGATCATTTGAGATTATTGAAATTGGTAATAATCCATCAGATAGTCGACCCTTTGTAAGAGTTGTCAATGCTGCAGCAATTACAGAAACAAATCGTAGTCTCAACGTTGCTCCAGAAGGATTTTATATTGTTGAAAATGATCTTTACAAATATTCAACATACAGAACCATCAGCAACTCAACCATTAGTGACACAAATAATTTAGAACGAAACTTATATCTATTACCTGATGCACGGGCATATAAGATTTCTGCTTCAAAAAATTCTATTATGTCACACGCTGGTAAATTAAACTACGATTTAATTACTTCTGTTGGAACAGATGGTTATTTGTTCTATACCGGTTTATTACGAAGAGCTCAACGAACAATTGATGGATATGCCCCTGATCCTATGACATTTGTAGAGCGTCGAGCAGTTGGATCAAGAATCGAAATTCTACCACCTTTAATTAAGAATATTTCTATAATATTAACAATAACTACAAAAGAAGGATCAACGGTTCAAGATATTTCTAATAACATTAAATCAGTTATTATTGACTATGTTAATAGTTTAGGCGTTGGTGATGATGTAATTCTTTCAGCAATAATTGCAGCTGTTATGAAAGTTAAGGGAGTTGCTGCTGTTACCTTTAATTCTCCTGCTGCTACAGAAGAGAGAATTTCAATTTCAGCAAATGAAAAAGCACTTATTTTTGCTAGTGCAATTGGTATTGTCTAATGGATAATAAAACTAAAGCTGATAGAATTTTTGATTTACTTCCAAAATATTTCAATGCTCAGTCAGATGAAAATTGGAGTGGTCTTGTTTCTGCTATTGGAACTGAAGATGAACGATTAGCTAGATTAGCAGAAGAAGTTCGAAAACAATTCTTTGTTAAAACAGCAAGTAGACCATACATTGATCGTTTAGCTGCTAACAATAACTTACAGCGACCTAGATTTGTTGGTATGAATGATAACGATTTTCGACGTTTTATTCCTATTTTGTCTTATCAACCAAAACAAGTAAAACGCATAATTGACGAAATGTTAGATTTGTTTTTTCTTAAAGAAGCAACTACTGCCTTTTTATCTACAGAATTATATGAACCTTTCGCTTTAAGCGATTCATGGGATTTGAATCTTACCGTTGATGCAATTAATCAAGAACGAATTGTTTTTAATGTTAATGATTTTACTGATATTGCAGCAGCAACAGCAAACGAAATTGTTGCTGCATATAATCGCCAAGCGAAGTATTCATATGCTATTCCTTATTATGACAGTAATACAAAACAAACTTATATTAGAATATTTACCAATACCATTGGTGCTCAAGGATCAATAAGTGTTTCAGGTGGATTAGCGAACATTGGATTAGAGTTTAATGGATTTTTACATAATTTAGGAACTGGAAGCAACACACAATGGATTGTTACTAAGGTAGGTAATACCGTTACCTTTACTTACAATGCCGGCACTGTGCCAGGTATTGAAGCTTTATTGCCTGGCGACATATTTTTATGTGATTTAGCAGGTAATAAAGGTTCTTTTATTATTAATAATGTAGATATTCGATTAAAAAGTTTTCAATTTGAGAATTTATTAGCTACTACAGGAACCTTTTCACAAACTACATCTAAACAAATAAAATGGATGCGACCAGTAAAAGTAACATCATTTGCTCTACGTCGTAGAGCATTAGTTTGGGAAACAACGCCTGGTGCAGTTTCTATTGAAATGCCTGCAACACCTTCCATTGTTAATAGAGACATAAAAGGTGGAATGCATATTAATGGAAAGATTGGAGTTGTAACAGCAGTTAATTCATCATCAAGTTTAACACTTCGTGATACAACTGATTTACCAACAGAAGGGTATTTTTTAATTGAACCAATTACAGCCGTTACTTCTAAACTAAAAGGAGATTTATCTGAAACTGTAGTTACTACTACTTCTAATGGTAGAGTAGTTTCAGATTTCATTCGTTATCATTACACGAATATTTCAGGCAATACTTTGACAGGTATTACTCCAGATTTACCATCTATTACTTCATTAAATGAAGTAACAATTTCTTCTCTATCTAGAACATCTAATCTTTTAACTGCTATTGTTTCTAACAATTTTACTGCTGGAGACTTAATTTTTATTAAGGGAAGTTCGGGTGTTCCTGTTGTTGGTTTTACAGGTAGTATTGTTCTTGGATCAACAACAATAACTACTGGTTCTCCTATTACTCAAATTTCACCAGGCCAAATAATCTTAGGAACAGGCATACCAGTTGACACAACTGTAGTGAGTGTTATAAACCCTACTACAGTTATTATGTCAAAAGCTGCTACTGCAACTGCACCAAGTGCAACTATTTTTTTTAATGAAAATACTAATGGACCTTTTCAAGTAGTATCTGCTACTCCAACTCAATTTACTGTAAATCAAATTGGAACAGATGGAGCGGTTAGTACAGCTGGCGTTGTTTCAAAAGAAGAACCTATGTTAGCAACAGATAACTTTAAAGTAATCATTACTACTTCAATAAGTTCAGATATAACAAAGATAAAAGGACCTTATATTTGGCAACTTAATACACCTTTTACATTAAGTGCAGACACTAGTACAACAGTTTCTAATATTGTTGCAGGGAAAAATTATAAACTGTTGACATTGAATACGAATAATATTCCTGATGGACCTGGATATATTGTTTTAGATTATGGGAAAAATAATCAAGAAGGACCTATTCGTTATCTTTATAAGGCAGCTGAAAATATTTTAGCAATTGAAACATCATATACTTTTCAACAATTTCATGATGCTAATGCTAGTGTTGTAGCTGTAAGAAAGTTAGGGCCACATACCCCAACAGGATCAGGAAATGAATATCCACCTTATCTGACAAATCCACCAGATGCACGAAAACTTCTACAAGAGTTAATTAATTCTGTTACTAGTGCTGGTATCTTTATTGATTACGTTATCAGATATCCTGTGCAGTTGTATGGTACCATCAACGTTTATGACTAAATAGATAAGTAAACTTGTAGTACAATTAACAGGGATATAAACCGCGATAATCCCTAAAAAGTCGCGGGAGGATACTAACTTGGCAGTCTTAGGTCGTGTACTTTTAAATTCTGCAGAACGAATTGACTTGCCTGACTTACTATCTATTGATAGTTACGCTGCAGGAGATTGGCGTTACTTTTTACAAAGTTTAGTAGGCACATCAAAGCCTTATATTTTATCTGGCTTTGATATTATTGACCCCGGAAGTGCAATTGGACTCCCAACTTGTTCATTTCGAGTAGCCGATTCTATTGTGTACTTTCCACAAGCAGCAGCTGGGCCCTTTTTTCATGGTCTTCCAGAAGGGAATTCTGCAGCAGAACCCTTAACTCCTCAATTAAGAACAAATACAACTAATTACGTTTATTTAACTCTTTCTACTTTTGATACATCTGTTGATGCTAGAGCACTTTGGGATCCAGATCGCAATGGTGGATTGGGTGGTGAATTTACACAAGAAATGAATACTGAGTCAGTTATTCAGGCTCAATTAGGTATTTCGACTGGCTCTTTTCCTGTCAACACCGTTCCATTAGCAATTATTGTAGTTGGTCCATCAGTAATTACTTCTATAACTGATGCTCGTGACTTAATGTTTCGATTAGGTACAGGTGGAATTGCTCCTGACCCTCAAGCTAATTTTACTTTTCCGTCACTTCCTGATGCTTCTTATGCTCGTCAAGAACCTGATGGAACAATAACTTCGATTTCTAATCCTAATCCTTTTCAAGGTGGCGATAAAAACATCAAAACCTTAAAACAGTGGATGGATGCTGTTATGACTAAGCTTAAAGAGCTTGGTGGTACTTCTTATTGGTATGAAGATACAGTAACTTTTTCATTAATTAAATTCTTCCATGATGCATTAGCAACAGCTTGGAAAAGCAAAGGATCATATACACATTCATCTGCAAATCCCGGTGAATTATCGTGGAGTGAAGATATTTATGTTAAAAGCATGAATATGCCTGTAGATGTTGTTATTAGAGCATCAGCGGGTAGTCCAATCACGCTCAATAATGAACAAGTTGCATTTTTAAACTTAGTACGTGATGCAAAAATTAACACATTAGATCAAACAGTGTCTTTTGTTAATGGGCAAGCATATGTAAATTCTTCTTCTGGTGCTACTGGTCTATTTGCCAATTTAAAGAAGGGCGATTGGATTAAAAAAGCATCTGATGATGATGTTTTATTTTTACAAGTACGTGAATTTTACAATACAGCCCAGTCTCCTGGACCTGTTTCTGGTTCAACTACATCAGCAGGAAATGCAAGATCAATTATATTAAACGCTGCTTATCAAGGAACGTCGAGTCCAGTATCGGGTGATCGAGCCAGATATTGGCAAGGCGAATATACCACTTCCGATATTCAAATTGTTAATAGAAACAACAGTTTACTAAGTTCTGCTGCTGGAAACATGATGTGGTTTGCTCAAAGAAGCGACACAGTTATGTCTGTTGCTTCTATTTCAACAGTAACATTGTCTGGTTCTGTTACTGTTGCTGATGGTACGGGGGCAATTGTCAGTGTTGCATCTCATGGTTTGATAGATGGCGATCGAATTACAGTGACGGCACCTGCAGCACAAGCAGGTACTTACACAATTGATGTTATTGACAGTGGAAATTTTACTTTTAAATCAACGAATACTACAACTGGTGCCTTTACTGCCTTTTATGGTTTATGCACAACACAAGCAACAACAGCAAATAGTTTCCAATTAGAGTCAGCTAATCATGGTTTTGATTCAGGTGAATCTGTTGTTGTTAGTGGAACAACTAACTTTAATGGTAATCGAGTTGTTAATGTAAGAAGCGGAACAGTTTTTCAATTTCCAATTGGAGCTTCTTTTTCAACAGAAACAACTGGTGCTGCAACACTAGCTCGTCTAGATGTTCGATCTGAAGAAGGAATTACAAAGGTAGTTCAAGGAGAGACGATCCAGATTGGATCGGGTACGATTTCAAATATGCAGGCCTTCATTGGTATGACAGCCCTTGATCAAACGTATCCTGTGTACAACCTGCCTGGTTCCTATGGCACATTTAACAATGGCGCTAATTACAATAGCGCTCTTACCGATAATCTAACAACGCGTGTTGCAAAAAACACTGCAATGTTGATGGATAAAGCACAAGATAAGACAATTAAGTATGCAACCACTGCAGTTGAGGCATGGGTTATAGTTGATGGTGGAAATCCTTCATTACAAAATATAAGTTTTACGCCACCTTCTAGTACTCTTACACTTGTTCAGCCTGGTAGTGTTGCGAATGCGACAGTAACCTTACCAAGTGCCGGCTTACCTTTACAATTAGCAATAAATCAATCAGCTTATGTTGTTATTGATCGCAATGCAGTATCTACGCCCACTTACACAGTTGTAGCAACATCTGCTGTTCCTGTCGGCGAAAATGTTTTTGTTATCGCATCGCGGTTGAGTGGTTCAGAAATCTATCTTTGGAATGGTCAGCGTGCTTTAGATACAGTACCTTTAGCACTTTCTGATGTGCCATTAGTAGAATGTGACTTCTTTGATCCTGTATCTACTGCTCTTCCTACGGGTAATCCAGTTACAATTGATAACGTATCTGTTCAAGCAGATCAACTTGTTGTATTTGGTAATTTGTCAGCTGATGCTAATCGTATGTACAAAGCTAACGGTGTTGGCACAAATATCACAAGCTGGACAGCACAATATAAATTTCATGGAAAATTGACCCCTAGTAATCCAGATACTATCTTAGTTCGTAGTGGTCAAGCATTTGCTCGTCAAATTGGTAAATTCAATAATACGAATTGGGTCTTTAATGATTATGTTCGTTATTTTAATGGTGCAGATTACTTTGAACAATCTGCATTGCAAAGCGTATCACTTGTTGACAATACAAGCACTACCGTATTCACTCTAGCGTGGGCTGGCAGTGAACACCTTCTCATTGATTACTCAATCGTACGTAGTAGTGCACGAGAAACAGGAACGATGCGAATCGTTACTGATGGTAGCGTGGCCAGCGTCTCTACTGATAGCGCGTATGTTAATGGTAACTCTGGTGTTACATTTACTGCATCAGTGGCAGGTGCTGACCTAACGCTAACTGGTACAACTACTTCAACCGGTGTCGCAGCACAAATGAAGTATTCTATTCGTCGTTGGAGTTCTTCTTTCCCTGGTGGCCCTGCGGGTGTACCTTCATATTCTGGTGCGGCTCCTGTTCCTACGCCAGCAGCAGCTCCTGTTAATGCAATTCAGTACAACTCTGGTGGCACTCTAGCAGGCAACTCTAACTTTGCATTAGATATATCTGATGTTAGCATGACATTTAATGGTTTGCGACAAGGCGTATTATCAAGCGCAGTTACGATTCTTAATAATCAGCCAGTAGCAACGAACTTAATTTTATTACCATCAACATATGCTTTTTATATTCTTGAATATTCAATTCTAAAAGAAGGTTTTGCTAGAATTGGTCATTTGAAAATCGCATACGATGGAACAAACGTGGCTATTAATGATAGTTCAGTGCAAACAGGCGCAACTGGTGTTGTTTTATCCGCAGTTGTTTCTGGCGGTATTCAATTACAATACACTAGTACTGCTGGAGCCGGCAATGGAACATTTAAGTATGCCTGGCGCAAATGGAATTAAAACTAACTTAATGTTATAATCTTTACAAGAGTATTTTGAGGGAAAAGTGAACTCAAGATGCGACATGTAACTTATTGTCAAATCTTAGTTCTCAACATGGAGAATTAAAATGGCTGACAATGGTTTTAAAATCAACAAGAGTGCAAATTTCAATCCGCAGACAACAGCACCATCGAATCCTGTCGATGGTGACTTTTATTATGATTCAACTGCTCAAACATTTTCCTATTATCACAATGGGTCATGGGCAAACTTTGACTCAGTTGGTAGCGTAGCATCAGTATTGTGGCTAACAAGTGCTCATTTTACGCCCACAATTGTTCGTAATTCATTTGTTAAAGTAACAGGTGCAGCAGCACTATCGCATCTTGCAGGTATATCAGCCAGTTTTAGTGCCAAAAAAATTACTATTTATAACGCTGGCGCATTTAATATTGTCGTAGAACCAAATGACGCTAATGAACTTACTGCTAATAATCGCATTCAGACACCAACAGGTGGAAGTATGAATCTTGTCCCAGGCGAAGTAGCAGTTTTTACGTATGATATTGTAGCTACGCGATGGTTATTAGTATCAATTTCTTCCCAAGCTGGAGCACAAGTAATTGCTACGACATCAAATCCTGGTATTGTTACACTACATCAAGCATCCACGTTACCTTTAGATGGTGTTGTACTTTCTGACGGTGATTTAAATACAGCAAATGGAGTTGTGGGCTTAGACGCAAATAAAATGGTAGTTTTAGAAAAGCCCACTGGTGGAGCTGACCACCTGCGATGGCGAAATACTGGTTTAAGTGTTGTAGGACGTTTGAATGATACAGGTATTGAAGTTATTGATCCAATATTAACTTCAAACGTAACAACTAAAAACTACGTTGATCAACATGACTATAAAAATTATGCTATCAATGGTGCTTTCGATTTTTGGCAACGCGGTACGACAATGTCATTTGGAAATAGCGTACGTAAATATGTTGCTGATCGATGGTATGCACATGTCGCAACTGGTGCTACAAACTTAGGAGATTTTGATCGAATTACTAGTGGCTTAGATGGATTTAAATATTGTGCAAGAATAACTGCTACTTCTACCGGATTAGATGATCGAGTCTTAATTCAAGAAATTGATCGAGACATGTGGCGAACAGCACGTCTTCCTTCTGCAGTCTCTCGATCAATTGTTGTTCGATTTTGGGCACGCATAGGTTCTGGATTTAATGGTACACTTCGCGTTGGAATTGTACAAGCTAATGGTGCAGCTACAGATAATGAAAACATCATTTCTGGTTATACTGGTGGCGTCACTACTGCAGAAAATGCACTATCTGGTTTAACAACATCTTGGCAGCAATTTGTATTTGATTTTGATAAAAATGCAACATCCTTACAAGGTGCATTACGTTTTAGACACACACCAACAAGTGCTGCTGCTTCTAACTATTTTGAAATAACAGGTGTTCAATTAGCTATCGTTCCACTAATTTCAACACCTGGGGCTTATACAGAATATAGACCATTTGCTTATGCGGGTGGTACTTATGAGGGTGAATTTGCCCTTTGTCAAAGATATTATGAAAAATCATATGAACTCGATACTGCCGCAGGCGCAGTAACTTCAGTTGGAGCAAGTATTATGAATTTTTCAACTACTGGTTTACAATTATTTACACCAGAGATAACTTATAAAGTTGAAAAAAGAGTAGTGGGCACACGTACTTTTTATTCACCTAACACTGGAGCGACAGGTTCAGTCTATAATGGAACTGGCGATTATAGTCCATCAACATATTGGACAACAACGCGAGGTTTTGCATTACAAGAAAATGCACCATATACAGATAATACTGTTATAGTGCATTGGACTTGTGACGCGGATATTTAAACATCTTCCATCGCACTTTGAAAGAGAGCTGAAGAGGCGTCGAGCACCAACGCCTTTTCACAGTTGTTTGCAAGAACAAATGCATCAGACCATGTGATTTCAACTACATCCTGCAGGGATGCATCATCAAATTTCAAATCAACATTTGATCGTTTATCAATACTTTTAATTTGTTGCCGTAAAAGATTACAATTTAGATAAATAAGTGGACTTCGTGGGTCCATCTTTTTTACCTTTTCTAGTTCTATAAAAAACTCAGCAACCCAATTAGCTACTGTTTTTTGTCGAGATACTTGTTTAGCTACTACTTTCTTCCGAGCCACAGTAGTCATAATTTCTTTCATTAAATCATTTTTAGCTTTTGATGACATTAAAAAACTCTTTGAAGATTTTTTAAGAACTGATTAGCAACCGCTTCATGTCCTTCTTTGCGCAAAACATCGTTCCAATCCATTTCGTCATCGAGGGTGGTTGAATAGTGCGTAATGCATTTTGCATTTGCCATTTTAGCTAAACCTTCACGTCCAGCTGCATCTGCATCATATGAACCAATTACTTTGATATTTTGATCACATAATTCTCTAAGAACTTCTTGATGATGTTTAGTAACATTACATCCTGAAGTACAGATAAATTTCCATGGATTTTTTGCAATAGATCCATACTTAAGATTAAAAGCTTGTTGAAGACTAAGAGCATTAAAATATCCTTCGCAAACACCTATAGCTTTAATGTTAGTAATAAATGGCCCTTGATTCCAAAGACCGAATAACATTCCTAATCGAGTACCTGGAAGAGTATCAATTTTTTGTTCATCTCCATCTTTATTGATGCGAGTTTTTAAAAAACGAATTTGTGCTCCACAAAAATGGTCTAAAAAATAATAGGGAAAAACAATTCCTTCTCTATCAATATCATAATACATATCACCATCAAGATGTAAACCACGGCTTTGAATATAATCAACACCTTTCTGAGCTCGTGGATCAGAAAGTGGGATAAATTTACTTGGCCAATTCATCACTTGAAGTTCATTTGGAGTTGCTTCTTTAAAATCAAAATCCCCTTTAAGAAATTCTGGTAAAGAAATTTCACCTAAATAACAATATTGTCTTAATGAATATCCTCGTTGGCAAACTCCTTTACAATAAACCCAAATATCTCCTGTCTCAGGATCTTTGTGCCAGTATAAAGTTTGATTACTTCTTTTGCAAATAAGGCAATGTTTAGTCGACAGACCGCTCATGCTCTATCTCCCTTACTAAGATTTTCTTCGGCCCATAGAGGTTGAAGATTAGTGTAATGACATAGTCTCTTAAGTTCTGTTTCATTCGTTGCTAATACAAGAGGCTTAATATGATCAATATGCCAATCGCCATAATTATCCCATGTCATCCCGGGTTTAAATTTTGATTCTAAGTGTTTTTTAAGTTCGTTAAGAGAACAGCCTAAATCATCAACAGCAGAACAAGTCAATTGCTGGCGTCTAACAGCCTTACTCAATCGAGAGCGAAGATTGGCGGCTAAATGATTAAGTGGTTGTTGTCTATATAACTTTAATTTATCTTTATTTTCTTGTTGCCATTTTAAACTATCTTTAGCAATTTTTTCTTTATTTGCTTCTTTATATAGTTGATGAGCTTTTTTAGATTGTTCTGGTTTTCGTTGGCGCCAAGCTTTAGAGTTACATGCGGCATTACAGTATTTTTGATGGCTAGCTTTAGATAAGAAGTTTTGCTTACAAATTAAACATTTTTTAGTTGAAAAACTCATAATTTTTGACCTGCTAAAAAGTCAGCACTCAATAATTGTTCATTATCAGATTGCTTAATTAACTTATCTAAATCTTTTTCAGCTTTTTTCTTTGCATAAAACTGTTTACGTTGTTCAAGCTCTTTTTCATCAATATGATCAAGATATCGACCCTTTTCAAAGGGACATGTAAATCTTTTACCAGCGACACCAAATCTATCTTTATGAATCAGGAAATCAGTTGTAAAGTCTTCAACATTAGGAATGGCTTCTATGATAACAGTAGAAGGTTCGACAACTGAGGGACATTCCTTAATTCGAGCGTCAATATCCTTAGTTCCATTTTTCTTTCCCATCGAATGTAATTGAGCAAAAAGAACAACAGGAATATCACAACTTTTGATGTACCGACCTAACCAAATACGAAAATCGTTAAGAACATCATAACGAGTTCGACTTTTATCTTTGATTGAATCTTTAATTAATTGAAAATAATCTATCAATACAGCATGATAACCCGACCCTTTTACAGATTCAAGAGCATTTTGAACACCTTCAAGTTTTGTTGTAAGACCATTTTTAGCAGTAACATCAATAATTTTGACACATTTCATAATGCTAGGGAATAGCGTTATACACTGTCGACGATGTTCCTCTGACATTTCACCTTTTTTATATTTGTTGAAATCTAATCCAAGATCTAAAGCAGCAATGCGCATTAAAATATCGTGACTAGTTTCTTCATTAGAAATAACAAGAATTGTTTTCTCTTGTTTCCATAAGGGAAATGAAATATTTGCTGCTATTGTTGACTTACCAGACCCAGAGACAGCACAAAAAAGATACAAACTTTCTTTTGTAAAGGGAATAGCTGCAGTAAGCGATTTATTTATTAATGTAATTCGTTGTTTTAGAATTTTTTCATAATTAGAAATGTTTTTAACATTTTCAATAAAAGATTCTTTATCACCAAACTTATTAATTTCGTCAAATGAAATAGAAACATCAACAGGTTCAGCTACACCTGCTTTTTTCATTAATTGAACTTGTTCTTCTTTACTTATCGTTGCCACTTGTTTTGACTCCAAATAGAAAATCTACCTCATCCATCGGATCATATTCGTCATTAATTCGTTTTTCAAGTTCTGTCATATCTACACGCGGCCATGATTCAGCATATTCGCGTTGAACTTTATATTCTTCTGCTGTCATATTTCCAAATATAGTAGGTTCCTTGGGAGGATCTGGCTCTTTTGGAGAAGACTTTACTTCTATTGGATAGACATTAAAAAAAGCAACTTGTGCACTATTATCTATGTCTTGATGCCACTGCTCTTCAAGTTCTTTTTCGTTTGCCCACTTATTTAAGTATTTCCATTTCTTGTAAGCATTTTTAACATATGATGAAGATGGATAGTGTGCTTTAATTACTTTAGGCAATAAGTTATAAGCAGTTTCAAAATCCATTCCTTCCATTTTTAGATTATCAAAAAGTTCTTCAAAGTTTCGTTGAACAGCGCCTTTACTCTTATCGCGCTCTACTAGAGAAACTTTCCATTGTTGGACAATTAAATCAAATTTGGAAACTGGCATGAGATTCCTTGAAAATGAATTCCTTTCTATTTTACGAGATTTTTAAATTATCTCTTTAATAGGTCATAATTCATAAAGAGTGATTAAGTATAATACCTTAATGCACAGTACCTTTACTAATACTCATCTCGAGTTCGTAGATCCTACGGTAGAATTAGTTGATTTTGTTAAAAAAAATCTTTCTTACACTGATAAAGCTAAACAATTTCAACTTAAGCGAATGGCTAAAAATCCATGGCTACGAACATCACCTGCTTATCTTGCTCTTCAACAAGAAGTCAAGGGACAAGTATATTCTCACTCTGGAAATATTCTAACGATTCCATCCGGATTTTCCGATATGTTTATTGAGAATTTTCCAAATGAAAATTATACAGATTTTCGAAAAGAAACTGGTAAAAAACTTTCTTTTCCATGGGTTAATAAACCATTTGATTTAAGACCTTATCAAGCTGAGGTTGTAGACATTTTACTTGCTCCAACAAGATATCGAGGTATTGTTAATTTTGCCACAGGTTTAGGCAAAACCTTAACTGCAATTCATCTTATAAAACGTTATAAAAAAAACACATTGATTGTGTGTCCTTCAGATTCAGTAGCAAAACAATTTTATACTCAATGTGAAAACGCCTTTGGTAAAGATGTTGTTGGTTTTTATGGAGCGGGCAAGAAAAAAATTAATGATATCACTATTGGCATAGCTGCTTCTATTACACGCAACACAGATGATTTTAAAAATGCTGATTTTGGTATGGTTATTTTTGATGAAATTCATCACATAGCTGCTGATACTTTTTATAATATTGCTGAAGCGGTGTCAGGTGTAGGCAAGATATTTGGACTCACTGCAACTGATTATAGATCTGATGGAAAAGATATAATGATTACAGCGGGTTGTGGACCCGTTGTTTCTAGAAAAGATGTTAAATGGGGAATAACTAATGGATATCTTGCTGATCCTTATTTCATTATAAAGCAAGTAAACACTGGTGGAAAAGATTTTAAAGATAACAAAATTAAAAATTATAAAGAGCATATATTGAATAATTCCATTATGAAAGATTTAATATATAAAGATGCACTTAACATGATAAATGCAGGTCGTTCAGTGCTTGTTTTAGTTGATGAGGTTGCTCATGGTGAAGAACTCAGCAAATTACTCGGAATTCCTTTCGCAACAGGCCTCGATAATAAATCAAACGATTATGTTGATTCCCTTAATCAAGGGAAAATCAAAGGACTTGTTGGCACAGATGGTCGAATTGGAGAAGGAACGGATACACAAAATGTTGATGTTCTCATTCTTGCTAACTTTGTTGCGTCCAGAGGACCTGTCATTCAGGCGGTGGGTCGTAGCTTACGCAAAACTGCTAAAAAAGACAAATGTATAGTTATTGATTATATTCCACTTGGATCAGAACAGTTAACTCGCCATGGTTGGAATAGAGTTGACTATTATCGCGATATCACTGACAAAATCAAAATTATATGATAAAATAAAGTTACTATGAAAGTAACTTTATTCGATAATAATCCTGGTCCCGGTCTAATGAACCGGTTTCTTAAACTTGCTTGGTTAGTTGGCTGCTGGTTCCAAAAAATAATTGGAGCAGTTGATGATTACCATGCTATTGATTCTTGGACAGAAGCTAAAGAGTGGCTAAATAGTAAGGGTCCAATAAGTCAAATTCAGTATTGGGGACATGGAAGTTCCGGAACTGTGTGGCTGGCTGAAGAAGTTGTTCCCATGAAAGAGTGGCTTTCGCTCAAACCTTGTTTAGCTCCTGACGCTCTTATTTGGTTTCGTACTTGCAGTACTTTTAAGGGATGGTATGGTCAGTATTTTTCAAAAACCTTGGCAGATGGCTTAAATTGCACTATTGGTGGCCATACTCGAGTTATTGGTATTTGGCAAGGCGGTCTGTATACAAGAAAACCAAATTCATTCGCGAGTTGGTCAATGAATGAAGGCGGAGAACCTTCAAAACTTAGAGAAGATTTTAAGTTTTGGAATCGAAATACGATTTTCTGTATGAGAACCTCTATCCCTAAAGACTGGTAATTATGCGAACAATTAATCAAGCTGGTCTAACTATGATTGAACAGTTCGAAGGTTGTAAGTTACAACCATATTTAGATGTTGCCAAAATTCCTACAATTGGAATTGGAACAACAAAATATCCAGATGGTAAAGCAGTAACAATGAATGATCCACCGATTACTAAAATTCAAGCACAGTCATTCTTAATGCATCACTTAGAAGGTGATTGTAAAGCTGTTTTAGGAATGGTAAAGGTGGAATTAACAGATAATGAATTTGCTGCTTTAGTTTCTTTTGCTTATAACGTAGGCAGAAATGCACTTGCATCCTCAACTCTTCTCAAAAAACTGAATTCAGGAGATAAGAAGGGTGCAGCAGATCAATTTCTTAGATGGGATCACGCAGCTGGAATCCAAGTAGCTGGTCTAACTAGACGACGAAATGCTGAGAGAACATTATTTCTTTCTTAGTTAAGTCGTATATAATTAAATTTATTTTTTTATTAAAACAACTTTTCAACTCAAATCAGATTGATAGAAAAGATTTGCAAACTACTCTTTAGAGAAGAAATATATTTATTTCTGATCTTACCTCGATATCACAATTCACTTGTTTTTCATAGTTGAAATATAGTTATTTGTGTCTAGTAATCCCTTTCCTGAAGTATAAAATCAAAACAGGAGAATCAAATGACTAATCAAGAAGCAAAGATTTTTGCTCAAAAAATGTTTCAAGAAAATAATGAAATTAAAGTTGAGGTATTAGATGGTGGAAAAATGCCTACGAAGGCTCATACATCTGATGCTGGTTGGGATTTGTCTGCAACAGAAGACATAACTATCTATCCTGGTCAGGTGATGAAACACCCTCTTAATATTCGTTTAGAACTTCCAAAGAATACTTGGGCAGAAATTACTTCTAAAAGTGGTCTAGGTGCTAAGGGACTTATGGTTTATGCTGGCGTTATTGACCAAGGGTATAGAGGTATTCCACACGTAGTATTTACTAATTTATGGATTATTGATCAGATTGATGAACAAGGGTATCCCTTAATGCGAACTCAACCTATTGTAATTAAAAAGGGCGAAAAGTTAGCACAGTTAATAATGAATCCATATAGTGAAACTTTCTATATGACTCAAGTCGATAAAATCGATACAGAAACTACTCGTGGTGCTTCTGGTTTTGGAAGTTCGGGGAAGTAAGTATAAAGAGGCAATGGCGATACCTAAAAAAGTAAATCTTTTACAAGATTCATTTGATTCATCAGTTAGAATTTCATCTTTAGATCCAATGAATGAAGATGCAGTTTGGCCAATGAATACAGAAGTATGCATTACTCGAATACCGATTCGAAAACGAGATGGATTTGATATTGAAGTATTTAAGAAATTTGCAACAAAATTAAAACAACATATGATTCCAAATGGAATTGTGTTTTTAATTTGTTATGCACCAATTGAAGCAAAAAGCCGGCCATTTGAAATCGCAAAAGCGATGACAGAGGCTGGTTTTTTTCATATTGACAACATTGTTATTCAAAAGACCTGGTTCCCAGGTAAACGATCTGAAGTTAATTTAGTTAATTCTCATGAATATGTTCTTCATTTTTGTAATGGTGAAGTTTGGAAATTAGATCGCCTTCCTGTTAGGAGATATTTAAATACAGACGAAGAAACCAGTTGCCCAGGAAATACCTGGCAAATTGAAACAGGCTCCTTAGATGAAGCTTATCCTGTTGATTTAGCAGAACTTCTGATTCGAATGACGGACTGTCTTCCTGGTAGCATCATTTTAGATCCTTTTGGAGGAGGTACTGGCTCATTAAGAGCGGCTCTTCATCTTGGTCATACCTTCTATGGATTTAATATGGATACAAAGATGATTAAGAAATGTGATGCAGTAGTAAAAGAATATGTAGAGAAAAATAAAATTAGAGGTATTTAATGCTTTACGAAAAACAAAAAGCCAAAGAAGTTACTACAGATAAGGCTGAAATTAAACGAATTGTGCAATCGGCATTGAGTGAAATGTCTACAGTTGTAGGTTCAACTCTTGGACCAGGTGGTCGAACTGTTCTTATTGAGCGAGACAATCTTGCTCCTTTAGCTACTAAAGATGGTGTGACGGTGGCTAAAGCTGTTGGAATGGCAAATGCTCAAGCTTCTGTAATTGTCGAAGCAGCTAAAGAAATTTGTCTTCGTACTGCAAAAGAAGCGGGTGATGGAACAACTACAGCTATTGTTCTTGCTAATGCATTAGTTCAAAATGCTTCTAATTTTCTTGAAGCTCATCCAAAATATAATCCACAGCGAATGATTAATGATTTAAACAAACTTTACGAAACAGTTATTATCCCTTTCTTAAAGAAACATGCTAAGTCTATTAAAACTAAAGAGGAATTAATAAATGTCGCAACAATTAGTGCAAATGGCGATACCACAATCGCTGCGGCGGCTGTTGAAGCAGTTATGGCAGCGGGAGAAGACGGGCAAGTTTTGGTGGAAGAAGCTGATGATTCAACTATACGAGTTGAATCGATGGAAGGGTGCATTGTTACATCAGGACTTAAAGACTTGGGGCCGATCGGCATATCTTTTATCAATGACCGTGCCAACCAGCAGGCAAAAATGGATGAAGGATTGGTTTTTCTCTTCGATGGGTCTCTCAACGACCTTAAAGTTCCTGCAGCTATCCAGCAAGCTGTCGAAGGAACCAATTTATACGGCAAGCCTATTGTCGTATTTGCGCACCACTTTGCCGATGTCGTCTTGGATAAATTTGCAAAAACAACAAAGGGCGGTTATACCGTCGTTCCCATTAAAACACCTATGGGAGGTGTAGCAAATTCTCGTGTTATGTTTCTTCATGACATGGCAGCATATACAAGTGCGGTTGTTTATGATCCAGCAAATTTAGATACAGCAATTAATGAAGGATTGAGTTTTGGAGCATTTAAAACTGCTAAGGTCAATCTTTATGAAGCATTTTTAACTGCAGATTCAGATCCTGATCAACTTGAAGCTAGAATTAATGAACTTAAAAGCATTGCTGCAATTGCCCCAAATGATAGAGAACGAATGTTTGTTAAGGCTGCTATTTCAAAACTAACTGGTGGAGTTTCTACTATTTGGGTAGGTGGTGGTTCAGAATTAGAAGCACGTGAAAAGAAAGCTCGTGTAGAAGATGCTGTAGAAGCAGTTCGTTCCGCTATTGCGGAGGGAATTATCCCCGGTGGATGTGGGATGCATCTTGTTATGGCAGATATCATTCGTCGACATCCAAATCGTTTACCATCTTGGGTAATTATGGAACAATCACTTCTTGAACCTTTTAAGTTATTGTTAATAAACTGTGGAGAAGATTTTACTGATATTTGGAACGTGATGGGTGGTTTCGTTATTGCAAATGATGGTCCACCTGCTTATATTTTTGATGCTAATTCTCACCAAGTAGTTGAACCTGAAAAAGCCGGTATTATCGAACCAGCTAAGGTTTGTCGTGTATCAATTGGAAATGCACTTTCTGTTGCATCTATTCTTAGCACTTTAGGTGGTTTAGTTGTTGCACCTCGAGATGCAGGTTTAGAACAACAACTTGCTCTTTCTAAAAACACTTTTAGAGAAATGATGTCAGAAAATACTGGAACTGTAGGACAAGAATAATATGAATAAAACTGAATATTTAATGTCACTTAGTATGTTTTTATTGATTATAGGTTTACATTTTTCAAGTGTGATTTGTTCAATAATTAGTGTCGTTGGTTTAACAATAGGATTACTTTTTCTTAGAAAAGATTTAAGAAGAATAGAGAACGTTTGTTTGCAAAACAAAGTTCACGATATCAAAGGAAATAAGAGTGAATAATCCATTAAATACACCAATTAGGGTGGCACTTGTATTAGCAAGTGTTATTCTCATTCTTAATCTTGTTTTTGTTGGTTTTATGACTTTTCGAGCCAAACAATATCAAGCTCGAATTACTGAACTTCAAAATCAAGTTGCTTTACGTGATAAAACCATTGAAACGCAAAGCGGTGTATTTCAAAAGTTAACTTTACAGACAAAAGATTTATCTAAGCTTTTAGATAATAAAGATTTAGAATTAATGGCATTACAAAAACAACTTAAAAAACAAGATTCAGAGTTGCTTACAGTTACATCATTAGTTGTTAAGCTTAAAAAAGATTTAGAATCTGCTGGTTATGTAAAACCAGCTTTACCAGAAGAAACTTCCGGTTCACGTATGGTTGAATTTGATTCTGGTAAAGACTTTGAACCATTTGTTGTAACAGGTCATACTATAGTAAACTGCGATAATCCAAGTGAACGTAGTGCTCGATTGTTTTTATCACAACAAACGCCATTGAAATTTAGTGTCGTCGTGTCACAAGATAAAGATGGAACTTGGCGCTCTAGTGCTACATCATCTTCTGACAAAATTGGTATTGATATTGCTCTTGCAGCCGTAAATCCTTATATTTTAGAAGAAAAGTGGTTTGAAAAAATAGCCTTTAGTGCAGATCTTGGTGTTGCTACTGCACCAGGAATTTTGGGAGGTTTAGGAGCTTCCTATGAAATAGGCAAATTTGACCTTGGTCCAAAAGTATGGTTCACTATTACCCCTCAAGGTATAAATCCCTTTATTGGTGCTTCATTAACTTGGCACCCATTTAAAAAGGTGCACTAATGGCTAAATATCGTTTCCAGTGTGAAAAGTGTGGAGCGATAGCTTTATCCTACGCATCAGTAGAAACTGAATGGTTGCCATGCAAAATGTGCCATAACATGGCCAAACGTTTATTTCCTGGTAATGGTGTAACGAAAGTAACAGAAACAGTAGATCCATTTCTTAATGTTAAACAAGAAGAAGACCATCGGAAACAATTGGAAAATCGTCGTATTGAACATTTCTGGGATGTAGAAGTTCCAAGACTAATTCAGACCTATTCAACACAAACTTGTCTAGAAGAAGGATGGCTTGTGTACAATGAAAAAGGTGAATTGGTAATTGGAAAACCCAAGAAAATATCAAAATGAAAGTAAAAATTAAACGCTTTGCAGATGATCCTTCTAAGACATGGGAAGAACGTTTTAAACTTTTGCTAGCACATCACGAAGAAGAAACAAAGTGGTTGATTGCCGCTTATGACGCTTTAGTAAGAAAGTACGGAGAAACTCAATGAAGTTAATTTCTTGTGATATTGAGAATTTTCTCAGTATTGAAAAAACACATATTGACTTTAATGATACAGGATTGTTACTAATTGAAGGATGGAATCACGATGTCGATCGCGCAAACGGAGCAGGGAAGACGGCAATTCTTAACGCAATCTCATTTGGTCTTTATGAAAAACTTCCTCGGAAGATTACTGCGTCTGAAATTATTCGAAGAGGTGCTAAAAGAGGGAGTGTTTACCTACGACTTGAACTTGGAGGCGAGATTTATGGGGTGCAACGATCAAGACCTAAGGGAGTTAGGTTTACGCACGAAGTCAATGGCACGATTGAAGAACTTTCGATAACTCAAGAAGAATGGGAAGCTAAATTACGTCTTTCATATAATCAGTTTATCGTGGCAGCATATTGCTCTCAAGCAAATTCTAATGTGTCGCCGCGTTTTTTATTACTTAATGATGCTGATAAAAAACAATTTTTATTACAATTGTTAAATTTAGAAGATTTTGTTTTATGCAAGACAATTTGTGATAATTCTATTGCAAGTTTACAAATTAAATTTTCGACTTTACAGCAGAAAAGAGGAGAATTACAAGTAAAAATCGATGCTTATAGTGAATCTTTTATTGATGATAATTCTTGTAAATTAATGATAGCACAGAAAGAATTGTCTAAACAAACATTGATTAGTAAATTAAATGATGCACGATCTGTTGAAAAACCTGACTTGGCTAAATATAACAAACTTGAAGAAGGCGTTTTAGCTAAAAAAGTTGAATTTGTTCAAATGAAAACTAAGAGAGAAATGTTATTTTCCCAATGGAATCAATTAGGGAAAAAGTTGAAACCATTCAATAAACAGACTTCCTGTTCTTTTTGTGGTTCAACTTTAGATACTTCTCATGCGGAAGCGGCTCATAAGGCAGAAATTGATCGTATTACGCAAGAACGTCTTGATATTAAAACTACACTTGATGAACTTGATGCAGCTTTACTAGGTGAGAATCAAGTTAATGAATTACATCTTAAAATTAAAGAACGTAAAAAAAGAGAATCTGCGGAAGCTGAACAAGCAGCATTGACACAGGTTGAATTAACTTCTCGTATTAAAGCAATTGATAATGAAATTAAAGATTTAAATAAAAAAATCGATGATTATGCTCAATTATTAGTTAAAGTGAATACTTTAAAAACTTCTCAAGAAGAAATTAGTACTCAACTTTTAGAAATTTCTTCTGAGATTGAACTGCAAAAAACAGTAGCAAACATTTATTCTTCTACTGGAGCTCAAGCTTATGTTTTAGATTCTGCGGTTTCATTATTTAATGAACATATTGCAAAATATATCAACATGTTGTGGCCAAATTTAACTTACGAATTACAAAGTTATAAAGAAACTGTAAAAGGAGAAGTTGTTGCTAAATTTTCTGAGTCCATTGTAATGGATGGAAAGGAAATCTCTTTAGGTAGTTTATCTGGTGGTGAGTTAAAGGCACTTTCTATTTGTTCTGATATGGCTCTTCTTAATTGTTTAGAACAACAGTTTGGTATCGAAACGTCTCCTATCATTTTTGATGAGGCCTTTGATGGTTTAGATGCCTCTGGTAAAGAATTTGCATTAGAATTGATCCGGGGCCTGTCTAATGATCGACTTGTGGTAGTAATTGATCACGCATCAGAAATGAGAGCATCATTTGATACAATACTAAGAGTTGAAAAACGTAATGGAATTTCAACTGTAAGTCTTCAAACTTGATATAATAAGTATATGGACGAACTTTTTGATAAAACTGATCTATTGCTTAAATCTTTACTTTCAGTAAAAACTGGTGCTAGTAAAGATTTAATGGTTCCAGCCATTAAACCGCCTTCGTTTAAGACTCCTAAACCTACGATTAAACAACCAACTGCTAATAAAATTCCTAGTGGGTTACCTCCACCTTCTAAAAAAGATCCTATGAAGGTAGCAGAGCAACTTAAGAATCCAAATCCAGGAAAGGTTAATGTAGAGGTTCTTAAAGTTGAGAAGAACGGTCAATGGTCTCTTGAGAAAGGCATTCTTGATCCAGCTCATGGTATAAGTTTTATGCATGAACACCACGACTTAGGTGGTGTTGGTGATCTTACTCATATTAAAGCTGTTCATCCAGTGCATGGTGTTGTAGGTGAGACTGTTGTAGAGCATCAAGCAGATGGTTCTCTTAAACCCTCAGATGTACAGGTTCATCCCAATCATCGTCGGCTTGGAATTGCAACAGCTATGTATGCTCATGCTGAAAAGCTCACTAATAAGAAAGTTAAGCCATCGACTGCACAAACGGCTGATGGTGCTGCTCTTTGGAGTAAGAAGTAAAATATAGTTATGGCAAAAACTTGGAATCAAGAAGCTGCAATACGCGGAGCATTACGTCGTACTTTTTCTAGATCACCGATTATTCGGGATGTACTTTTTAAGGTTCGGCGTGAAGTACCGAAATTCAATAAAGACGGAAGTCGAGCTAAGAAAGATGCGGTTCAATATAAGTGTAATGTATGTAGTACTTATGTTGGTTCAACAATGGTTTCTGTTGATCATATCATTCCAGTTGTTTCTGTAACTGAAGGCTTTATTGACTTTAATACATTCATATCTCGTTTATTTTGTGATATTACAAATCTTCAAGTTATTTGTGATTCATGTCACAACACTAAAACTCAATCTGAGCGGATTAATCGACTGCTGTTGCAATACACAAAAGAGTTAGATATTCTTGAAGAAAACTTTAAAAATAAGGTAATTTCTAAAAGTGAAGCTTTGGTTGCTCTAAAAAAGTATTTTGCAAAGAAGAAAACTGTGGGTTTGGATTCGATTGTAAAAAGGGCCTTGTCTATTAGAGATTTTTTAATCAAGGAGCCGTAAAAATGTCAGATTCAAAACTAAATCAATCATTTGTTGATAATGCAGAAGGACTTAATGAAGATGAGGCTATGGCACTTTTAGTTGAATCCGAACAAAAGATTCGACAGATTAAGGAAGAACGCAATGCTGATGAACGTCTCACGGCAGCTAAGAATATTGCTAAAGAGCTAGGTGCAGGTTATAATAGTGCCTTAAATTATGAAAAGTCAAAGATTAACTTTTTACTAGATAAGATTAAGGAAATTCAAGAAGGGTCAGTAAATCCCAGCTCTGGGCTTAATAACGTTTAATACGTTAAGGATAAATTATGGCATTACGAGATCAATATTTTGCAGGTGCAACAGGTTTAACTCAAAAATTAGATGACGCACATGACGCGGGAGTAGCCCTTGTAGGCACTGGCACAGGTGTTGGTCAATGGGATGCTATTTCTGCCGGATTAATGACTAATGCTGCAGCGGGATTAAAGGTGTTTACAGTTACGATTCCAACCACTTATCTTCCTGCTGCCCTTCGAGGAAATAAAGGAGATAACCTTATTTTAAAGGCTTATTTAAGTGGTATTACAGAACAACTTTCTGTTCAAAACATTTATGATTTTGAATGTACACCTACATTAAATACATCAGATAGTGTTAACACATCAATTGATTTAAATTTCTCCTTCTCTTAATCAAAAAGAAAATCTTAGTTAAGAAACAGGCCCAATTTTGGGCCTGTTTTATTTTTGTATAATATTTACACAAGGAATATTATGTTGCTTTATAAAATTAAGTACCACTATCAAACTGGTGATTCTTTTGAAATTCATGATGAAACTCGAGAGCTAGAAATAGTATGGAAAAATTTAGATAATGCTAAAAATGCTCTTAAGCGAATTCAAGAGCATTATAAGTGGTTTGAATACGAAAATAGATCAAGTATTTATCTTAATCCGCCAAAGGCACTTGAACCTGACTGGCATAAAGGTGAGAAGTTTGATTTTACGATTAAACTCGTATTAGATAATGGGAAAGAAGTAACGTTTTCCGCTCCCTGGTGTGGTTACTTTGAACGTTTGCATTTTGCTGAAATTATCAGTGATGACCCTGATTTGAGGATTCAATTTTGAAATTTAAACCTGTAGTTCAACTACATAATCATAGTAAATATAGTTTGCTTGATGCAGTTCCTTCTCCCCAAGAATGGGTTCGCTGGTGTTTAGAAACTAAAACACCAGGATTGGCAATTACAGATCACGGTACTGCCATTTCTATGTTTGATGCAATTCGAACAAAAGATCTTGTTAAGAACATTAATAAAGAAAATAAAGAATGGAATAAGGAAAATCCTAAAGAAACACCACGCCCAGAATATCCGCTAGATGCAGCGAATTTAATTCCTGGCGTAGAATTATATGTTAAATTAAACGCTCAAGATGAAGGACATTATCATATTACAGCATGGGCATGTAGTAATCAAGGTTATCACAATCTAATGAAATTAGCATCATTAGCTTATAATGATACAGTTAGTTATTACGGTTCTATTAAAGCTCGAGTAACCTACGAACAAATTCAACAATATAAAGAGGGTTTGATGTTTGGCACTGGGTGTATTGTTTCACCTATTGGTCAAGCAATCATGAAAGATAAAAATAAGAAATTAGCTGAAGAGCGTTTCCTAATGTACAAGGAATTGTTCGGCGATAACTTATTAATTGAATTTCACGTAGGAGATATCACACATAACTTTAATAAGACTACTGGTGGATTTGACCCTTTCCCTATTGAACAAACTCAAGATGAGTGTACTTGTGATCAAAATAAACAACGAGGTTACAATTTATTTCTTAAGGAAATGGTTGATAAATATGGTGGAAAGTGTATTCCAGTTACAGATGCTCACTTTATTTATCCTGAGGATAAAATCATCCAAGATTGTTTGTTAAAGAATGGTAATTCTAATGGATGGTATTTCTATGAGAGCTATCATCAAATAATGGCAGAGGAAATGTTTAATAAACTTCAGGTTCATTTAGGTAAAGAGTGGATGACTGAAGAACGTTTTGCAGAGTGGATTGACAATACTTATATTCCACTTGAGCGATCTAAAAATATTACTTTAAAGTTTGATTATCATTTACCAAAAATAGAAATTCCAGAACATATTAAAGCTAAAGCCCCTGATGATTACAATCAGCAAACGTATTGGTTTATGATGGAGCGTATTAAGTTCCATGGTCGGTGGAATAACGACCCAGTTTATGTTCAACGATTTAAAACTGAACTTGATGTTATTATGAAGAATGAGAAGTTGAATTTTATTCCATACTTCTTGGTTTATGAAGATATAGGAACATTTGCTCGTTCGAAAGGCATTCTTCAAAATCTTGCTCGTGGATCAGCTGGTGGATCATTAATTTCTTTTTATTTGAAGATAATTCATTTAGATCCAATCAAAGCACATCTTCCATTTGAACGATTCTTGTCCCATGCACGTATTCGTGCTGGATCATTCCCAGATATTGATGGAGATTTTGGTGATAGAGATCGCAGTCTTATAACAAAATATCTACAAGATAAATATGGTTTAGGGTTTGCGCAAATTGCAACTTTTCAAAAAATGAAAACTAAGAATGCTATTAAAGACGCAATGTATGCAATTTATGGCAAAAAGGCTAATGATCCAGAAGTAATGGCAATCTGTGAAACTATTCCTGATTCTCCTCAGGGAGTTGATGAACATGACTTTTTGTATGGATATACAGATCAAGAAGGAAACTATAATCATGGTGTAGTTGAACTTAATAAAACTTTAGCGAAGTTTTTCCAGATTCATCCTGATATCCAAGCAATGGTTAACAAATTAATTGGTACTGTTCGTGGATGGGGTCGTCATGCTTCTGCTTTTGTTATTTCAACTTTAGATTTATCTGCTGATCGTGTTCCGACTATGATTCTTGAAGATAAACAAACTGGCGAAATGATGCAAGTTACACAATATGACGCTAGCATGGTTGAAAAAAGTGGCCTTGTTAAGGCAGATATTCTTGGATTATCAACTTTAACTGCGGTTTCAGACTGTATAGAATTAATGAAGGCCAAAGGAATTGATTATCTACAAGAAGAAAATGGTGTGCCATTAGTATATCGTTTACCTGAAGATTCAGCGGTGTATACAGATTTTTATAACAAAGATACTGATTCTTCTTTTCAGTTTAGCACTGATTTAATTAAAGGAATGGTTCAGGAATTTTGTCCACTAAATCGTCAAGCTTTAGCAGACTTTACTGCTTTAGCAAGACCTGGTGCATTAGACGCGCCGCTTGGTGACTCTACCGCAGCGCAATTTTACATGGATGTTCGCAATGGCGCAAAAGAAATGACTTTTTTGCATAAAGATCTCGAACCAATCCTTAAAGAAACTAATGGTGTATTCGTATATCAAGAATCAGTCATGAAATTCTTAGTTGAAGTAGCTGGATATACTTGGGAAGAATCAGATATTATTCGATCTGCTATTGCAAAGAAAAAACAGGAAGTTATTATGAATTGTTTTGATAAAATTCGTAATTCTTGTCGAGCTCGTGGTTGGAATGATGAAGCTATTGAAACTGTTTGTCAACAAATCTTAGCATTTTCAAGATATTCATTTAATAGATCTCACTCATATGCTTATGGTGAATTAGGTTACATCACTATGTATTTGAAACACCATCACCCTTTAGAATGGTGGGCATCTATTCTAAATCTAGATTTAGAAGAAACAAAATTACGTCGTTTTGTTTCTAAATTAGGAAATATTCTTCGTCCGCCTTCACTTAAAAATCCATCTAATCGTTTCGTAGTTAGAAATGAAGATCCTTTTGGATTAGGAAAAAATTATATTTATGCACCACTGTCTGTAATCAAGGGTATTGGTCCAAAGGTTGTACAAGAACTTTGTTCCAAAGGACCATTTGACTCTCTTGAAGATTTTGTTGCACGGATTGATCATGCTAAATGTAATACTGGTGGCATTTCTGCTTTAATTAAGAGTCGTGCTGCGGATGATATGATGATTATGGATGAAACTGTTCCTTACGCCGAACGTCGCAAGCGATTTATTGAAGATTTTAAAAAGCTTCGAAAGAAACCAATAAAACTACAAGAAGATGTATTCAAGTTTGATCCTCTTTCTATTTTCTTAATGGAAAAGGAAACAAATAAGGTTTTCAATAAAACCTTGCTCAGTAATCCTGACATTATGACTCTTGTTAAGCAATATCACACTGATGAAGCATCAATGCAACTATATTCTTTAGAAGAAACCAATTCCACTTCTGTTCCATTTAAAATGGGGTCTGTTCCTATATTGGCCAATATTAAAGTTGCAGAAGGTTTTTGTGGTAAAACTGATAAAGATATTGGTTTGATTCTTTTATATGAATCATCTTCATATAGTCATGGTACTTCTAAAAAAACAGGTCGTCCATGGTCAAAGGTGTCTATCCATCTTTCAGACGGATACTCATCTATTGAGTGTGTAGACTGGCGCGCTAAAAAAGCTTTTGGCTGGAATAAAAATACCATTGTATATGTCAAGGGAGAATTAAAACCTGGTTGGAAAACTCCAGTTTGCTTAGATATACATGAAATACAGCGTCTTTCTAATGATTAATTTCTGCAGGTATAATTTTCCAAACAGGAGATTATATGAATAAGAAGATGAAAGACAATTCTGCATCGTTGATGATGGAACTTCAAGTTTTAACAAATACTTTTGCCACACTTAAAACTAGTCAAGCGACTCTTTCAACGCTTCAAGCTGTTGAAAATCTTATTAATAAAAAGCTTAATCAGGTGCAATAATGTCAAAATTTGTAAATGTAAAGGTTGCCCCTACTGTTCTTCGATCTGGTGAAGTTATTATTAAGTCACCTGATTTTTTAGAACAGATTCGAGTAAATGCTCATAAGGCAGCAAAGAGAAATTTAACAGGAATTAATCATCTTCGAGATATCTTAAACGATATACGTCAAAAATATGATCCAGACTTAAACATATTTAAGATTCCCTTAAATCGTTATGAAGGATTAACATTTGAAAATGAATTAGATCTTAGTAAGATTATTGTTCGTTTATTAAAAACTGAATGTCCAGGTGTGTTTGAGAAGGTGTTGGAGTATAATATAAAGAACCGACCATATGGATCAAAGTTGATTTATTATGTTGGTAATTGGGGAGATACTGGAGCTTTTACTAAAAACGGTATTGATTCAATTGAAGAGAAAGAAATAGAAGAATATCTTGGACTTAAACCCAAGAAAATTGTTGGAAAGCCTGCTGTTACCAAGGAGGAATCTGAGGGATCAGCTAGCTGATTTTGAAGATACCCTTTGACTAAAGAGAGAAATAACCTATGAATACAAATACTAAAATTAAACTAAATATGGACTCATTAAAAGCATCTAAGGAATGGGTTCGCCACAAGGTAAAGAGTGGTAGCAATATCTTCCGCATTCTTCCCCCATTTGGAGATAGTTCAAACGGTTATCCATACCGTAAATGGCAAATTATTTGGGGACTCACTGATCCTTCAAGTGGACGAGTTCGCCCATATGCTTCATCATTGATGAGCGAGAAGAGAGATCCTGTTGTTGAATTAGTAGATAGCCTTAAGGGTCGTTTAGATCAAATTGAAGGTGATCTTAAGGGTCGTGGCCTTGATGACAAAGCAGTACAAAAACACCTTAAATATGCACGTCTTGCTAAATTTATTCGTGACATTTCTCCTAAGACGACATATCTTTATAATGCGGTAGATAAATCAGGTACAGTCGGTCTTTTAGAACTTAAGAGCACTGCTCATAAGGATATGAAAGAGAAAATGAATAAGTATATTCGTGATTATAACCAAGATCCTACTTCACTCAATAGCGCAGATGACGATTCAGGTGTCTGGTTCGATGTTGTTCGTTCAGGTGAAGGATTTAGTACTGAATATTCAGTTGATATCGTTCAAACAGCTGTTAAAATGAATGGTAAAATTGTTAAAGAAGACGATCGAAGCGCGTTACCTGATTCAGTTGTGCAGAATTTTGATAATCTTGCTTATGATTTAAGTTCTGTATATAAAGCAAATTCATACGATGATCTTAATGAAGTGCTTCAAGCAAATCTTGATACCTTTTATAAGGTGTGTCCAGAGGCTGATCTCACTGTTCCCGTTGATTTAGATGAAGTAGACGAGAATACAGTAGAAACTGCAGCGGGACCTGCGGTTACAGTCAAGACAGCCAATACTAAAATTGTACAAAAACCGGCAATGTCAACTGTGAAGCCTACTGGAAAAACACCTGTTCCCCTTTTAAAGGATGAAGATGACGAAGTTCCAGTTTCAACAACAAAAAAACTAGCTTCTAGCACTTCTATGGATGACGATGAATTTATGCGTCAGGCTGACGAAATTCTCAAAGGTTAATATTTGTTTATAAAATAAGGACTACTGTGCCAATTTTGGTTGCAGTAGTCCTTATTTTATAAAAGGAACAATATGAGTGATGCACTTGAAAAAATTGATATAACTCAATTAGCTGTTTATATTAATAAAATTGAAGAATTGTCTTCAGTATCTAGAATGTTGGCACCTGTTTTTTTACGTGATTTTATTGTTGGTCAAGATATAGCAATTACTTTGTATGCTCGGGCTGTTAAAGCTGATGCAAAAGCAAAAGCGAAATTAGAGTATACTGAATCTGTCGCATATTTAGAAAATGCAAAAGCATATCTTGACGCAAAATCTATTAAAGATACATCTGAAGCAAGAAAGCAATACGTAAATCTTGATCCTGATGTAATTGAAGCAAAAGATCAAAAAGCACAAACAGAAGCATTTGTTATTTTGCTTAAGGGTAAGGTTAGCGAACTTAAGCAAGCTCATGACGACCTAAAAAAGGTTATTTATGCTGACCCAAATATGACTGATTATGAAGGAATGTAATTAAAGGATATCCTATGAGAGTTAAATTCACTAAAGCATCAAAAAAAGACAAAACATTAGTTACTGTACATCTTGCTCAATTTGATGAAGAGTTCGATGATTTATCTGGTGATTGGAGAAGTGAAATTGATGATGTAATTCGTCTTACAATTGATGGTCAAGAAGTTGCATTTACTGTTAATCGAGTTCGTGATGGTAAAGCTATTACAGCTACTACTCATTGTTTTCCTCGTTATCTAACTCTTCCTCGCATTGGTCATCCTACTTATGCTCAAGTAACTGAGGTGAAATAATGGCTAATAAATGGTTGTCACAAATGACTGCAGATTTTGGTATTGTAGCTTCTCAATTAAAAACTGCCTTACCTCCTGTCATTCCCGCTCGTTCTCCATCTCTTAATTGGGCATTAGATATTGGTGGTTTTCAACCAGGGAAGGTTTATGTTCCCTATGGACCAGAATCTGCAGGTAAATCAATGCTCGTGATGATGGTAATTGCTGATTATCAGAAACGAGATCCTGATGCTATTTTCGTATGGTTTGATGCAGAATTTTCTTTCAATCTTCCTCTATTTGTTAAACTAGGTGGCGATCCTGAGAGATTATATCTTCGACGTTCTAATGATCCAGAGAAGATTTTTGATTATATGAAGAAAGACATGAAGGAACTTCTTCAGGAAGGTTGTCCTATTCGAGGATTTGTAGTTGATTCAATCAAATCTATTCTTTATCCTAAAGAACAAAATATGAAAAAGACAACTGATCAAAAGATGGGTGGTACAGGCGCATCTTATTTACCAACCGCTCTTAAGTGGATAATTCCAGTTGTTGCTGAATTTAATTTATTAGCATTTTTAATTCAACAAGTGACAATGGAAATTGATCCAAATAAGGCCAAACGTAATCCTTATGTTGTTACAGAAGGAAAGGCGCTCAAACACGCCGCTGACACAATGCTTGAAATTACTAAATTAGATTCAAAAAATGGCGTGGTTGAATCTGGAAAAGCTTTATCTGGCTCTGGTCATCAAGTTGGACATATTATTCGAGTCAAGATTAAAAAGAATCGACTTGGCCGTCCAGCTCGAGTAGCTCAATTCACATATCATTATGACCAAGGGGTTATTAATACAGGTGAAGAGTTATTTGAACTAGGAAAGACTTTAGGTTTGATTTTTCACCCAGTAAGTGAATCGACCGGTAGACCAAATGCGATGATGTGGGCATTTGGAAAATATCCCCCAATTAAGGGTGAAAACAATATGAAGCAATTCGTAGTCGATACTCCTCAAGTTCAAGATGAACTTATGAAAGCTTGTTTTTCTCATCAGGAGTCTACAACGGTTAATGTTGATGCAGATGGCGTTGTAGAAGATATTGTAGAAGATCTTGAAGAAGAAACAGACGGAATTAGTTTTGATGACGAAAGTTAACCATAACTATAAATACTACCTGGCGAATGGAGCATGTATAGAATATGCTCTATCGCCAGGTTGTAGTTTAATTGATGTTATAGATGATCTTGCTTATAATTGTTTTAAATTTGGTTCTCAAGTATATACAGAAGTTCTAATGCGTCCAGATTTAGTTTCTCTTTTAAATCAAGAATGTGTTGGTCGTTTTTCAATTGTTTTAACACATTTCAATCCGCGAGGAGCTCAGGTTTTAAAGATAGAGACAGTCGTTGGACCAATGATAGTTACGGCTGTACCAAACCTCGAATTACCTATTTTTATAGGGTCTGAACAAGAATTGAAGGATAATAGCTTCAATGAATCGTTAGAGAATATTCTTTCTGATTCATAAAGGAGTATTACTTGAAGATTCTTTGCATCGGTGATCCGCATCTGAGGATTAATAAGTTTTCTTTAGCGACTCAGTTTTTAACTTGGATTAACAAGTTTATTGAAGAGCAAAAACCAGACTTAGTTGTAAATTTAGGTGATTCACTAGACACGCACGCTGTGATTCGTTCAGAGGTTATTAATGAGCTCATGAATCACATATATAGTGTGATTAATTTGGGCATTCCATATGTCTATGTATCAGGCAATCATGATTATTTCTCTCCTAAGAGCTCTAAATATCATGCTCTCCTCCCTTTTAAAGATAAGATTCAGAATCTTTTTATTGTGGATGAACCTCAAGATTTGTTTGGAATGACATTTGTTCCATATCTTGCAGATGGAAATACATTTCCAAAACAAACGCAGTCTATTTGTTTTGCACATCAAACTTTTCTAGGAGCTGATTATGGTCTTGTAAATGCTCTAGAAGGTGTTGATGCTAATACTATTAGTGCAGATATTATTATTTCAGGCCATATTCATAAGAAACATAATTTAGGAAAGGTGGTTTATGTCGGTTCTCCTTACTCCCAAGACGCATCTGATGTCGACCAGATTAAAGGTATTAGTACCTTCGACAGTGATACATTTAAGTGGGATTTCACTCAAACACCGTTACCAACATGGCACAAATTCGTATATGAGTTACGAGGAGAGAAGGACTGTGATGAACTTCATTCAAAGCTTAAAGAAACTCTTATTAACTCAAATGACCATTATGTATTAGAAATTACGGGTCCAAAGGCTGAAGTTATAACTTATGTTGAATCTGCTAGATATTTACAGTTGATTAAAGGTTTAAGTATAAGACTTAAGACAGTCTTTACAGATAAAGAGAGAAAAAAGACTTCTATTAATGCAGTTTCTATGGAGCAAATTGTTTCAGAATTTGTAAGTAAAATTTATACTGGAAGTTTAAATAAAGAAAAAGTATTACAAAAAGCTCGTCAAGTCTTAGAGCAAATTAAGTTCCAAAGTCCCTGATATAATAGGTGTAACATGGAAAATGCTGATTTAGTGAAAATGATGGATTCTGATCGTTGGTTGCTCAACAATGGATTGGTGTCTGATAGTGTTAAAAATCAGTTATTTTTCTGTGGATCGATTGTTCATAGAGATGTTCAGGCTGTCGAATTACAAATTCGACCAGAAACAAAATTAGTTGATTTTATTATTTATGTTACTCCTGATCTCATTAAGAAAATCGCCTTATACAACAAACTATCTACATCTAAGTCATTATTTGGCATGTGGAGATTTAAGCAACTTTTGAAAAAAGAAGGATGTTTAGATTTTCAAAAGTTGTTAAATTCTTTCGTAACTGATTATTGTGGTCCAAAGTGGGCAGCAAGAGCCAATATCCTGAGCTTTGATTCATATGTAGATAGTTTAGGACCAGATAATGAAAACAGCGGAAATGTTGAACTTGATCAACCATCTGACAACAGATAATGACGAACGGCAAGAACTTTGGCTTCGCTATTTAGAGAATGGTGATATTTCAGCATTATCCGTATATTTAGAACAAATTAGAAATCAATATAGTGAAGATGAGTTGCTCCAAATTACTGTTTGGAAACAACTTGAACATCCTTCTGATTTTAATTTGCAATGGATTTTTAGTCATTTTACAGATTTAGAACAATCAGTAATTCAACTTCTTATTTTAGGAGTTGCTTTACAGCAAATTTCTAGTATAAAGAATGTAGGTATAAATAAACTACGTCACATTATCGCTGTTATTCGCGATAATCCAGCATGGAAGGAATTAGATGGCTCTCAAAACATCCCTGACTGATCAGGAAAAGTATGGTTTGTCAGAAGAAGAAATTAAACTAGCGACTAAGTGGTTACGTCAGCACAAAACAGCTGGAGCTATTTCTGATTTAGAAGCGGCTAAGTTATTTGAGTTATACTTATTGGGTGAGCCGATTGTTAAGTTAGCACAAAACTTTCCCCAGTATCCTTTGGGACAAATTGCTTTTACTGCGGCTTATAAACGTTGGCCATCAGATCGTGATCGTATGATGTCTACTCTAAAGGATAGAGTGCAAGCAAAAGTAGTTAAAAGTGTATTAGATCAAGTTGATTTTTTAACTAGTATGATGGCTGTTGCGAATGCAGAGCATCTTACTTCTATGGCTGATTATGTTCGTGATCCAGTGAATTCACCAAAACCAGCGTTAAGAATTACATCTATTAAGGATTATAAAGATATAACGGATACTTTATTAAAAATTGTTACTGGTGCAACTACTGGTAATGATAAAAAGAATAGTTCTCCGATGATCGCGGCGTTATCTTCTCATAATCAAAAAGCTTTACCAGAACCTAAAGAAGAACCTAAAGAAATAAATATTATGGATATGGATGTTGACAATGGCTAAAAAACAAGTTAAACAACTTACTGCTGAACAAAAAAGAGCAATAATGCTCAAGCCATGTCGGACTAAAGCTGAATGTAAAGCTTGGATTAAGTACTTTTTAGGTCTTGATTTACCAGATTTTACAGTTTCACGTCATGCAGACACAAATCCGCTTCAAGTTGTTTGGGAAATATATGATATTTGTGTTAACCAAAACAATCCTGAAAAAATTCAGGAATTGTTATATGTCGCTTCACGAGGATCTGGTAAAACACTTGGTGCAGCAATTGCAGAATTTATGATTATGTTACATGATCAACGTGATATTGCTCACGTTGGAGCAATTATGCAACAAGCTGAACGTGCTTATGAATATATTCAGCAATTTTGTGTTGCTCCTCATGTTAAGGAAGTTATTGATCCACCAAATATAGCAGATAGTGAAAAGATTCTTCAGAAAAATACCATGTCAAAAAGTGTTTTTCAAGTAAATGGCGTGAAGTGCGCAATGGAAATTTTGCCAACAACTATGAAAGCCTTAAATGGTGTTCATTGTTCGTTAGTTTCTTGTGATGAGTTAGATACATTACAAGGAGAAGGACTTAAGGCTATTAAAGAAGTTGCTGGTATGTTGGATACTAAGAAAGGAAAGAAACCACTTCGAATTGGTATTTCAACTCGTAAATCTCGTGCAGGTTTGATGAATGAGATGATGGAGAATGCAATAAATAAAAGAGGCGAACGTGTTCGTCATATTCGTTGTTGGACGGCCCTAGAATTCACGGAGAAGTGTTTGGATGAACGTTCGGGTACATTCCCTACAGATTATTATCTCAATGTAGAGAAAGGAGAAGTTCTAACAACCGAACAATATTCTAAGTTAGAAGTTTCTAAACAAAAAGATTACTTTTTAGAACAAGGAATGTTTGATAAATGTCGAACTTGTCCAGTAGCGGTTTTTTGCCGCGGCGATGCTAAAAAACAAATTTCTAAGTCAAATATGTTAAAAACTATTGATGAGCTTAATCAGAAAATCTTAGGTGAAGGTTATGATTGGGCTGCATCTCAGCTTTTTAATTTAAAACCTTCTTCAGAAGGTATTATTTTTCGAGAATTCGAAGAAAAAGTACATGTTAAGAGTTGGAATCAAATGTGGTTTACTCTTACAGGAAAGGAATTTCCTGGTACGTGTACACATGATTTGTTTGTTAAAAAATGTTTAGAATTAGGGTTACCTTGTTATGGCGGTATTGACTGGGGATGGACTAATCCACATACTGTTGTTTATTTATTTGTTGATAAAAATGAAAATGTGTTTGTAGTTAAGTGCGATGGCATGACATACATTTCACAACCTATGTGGATTCATCAATTAAAAACTAAATATCACAGCAAATATCGTTGTCAACTCTATGCACCAGATCTTGCAGATAAAGGTTCAGTATTAGAAATGCAAAAAGCTGGATTACCGTGTGCTAATGATGCTATTAAGCCAGAAATTAACGCAAGTATTCAAACAGTTAAAAAGTTTCTTAGAGTACCAGGACTTACATATCCAAAGATGTTTTTAGCAGAAGAAACTTGCAAGCCATTAATTGATGAATTTACTAAATATCACTATAAATTAAATGCCGCTGGAGAAGTAACTGATGATCCTGATGATAGAGATAACCATTGGATTGATGCTCTTCGTTACATAATGTTTATCTTATTTGGTAAATCAACCATTGTCCTAGGTGGTGGTTTAGCTTTTAGTGATTTAGAGGGATTGCAAACTCCACAAGGAGAGTACAATCGTATGCCATCTCCCATGGAGTATGCTCTTAGTCAGGGAGTAGTAATTAATCAAGAGTCACCTGATTTATCTAAATTAGGTAAGATTGGCACTTCTAGAGATCTAGATAGAGAAGCTGAGAGTCAAGAAGATGGTGAAAGTGGTGGTTCAGGGAGTTTTCTTTGGAACTTTTAATTTTTAAGGTGAGTAAGACTCAGGTTAAGGTAGAATAAAGTACAAGGTGACTTAAATGGCTTTTTGGGACAATTGGCTTAAAAAAAATATTCAAAGTGAGATTAGTGAACTTCTTAAGGCGGATGGTGTTTCAGCCCCTGCTCCTGAAACTACACATGAAAATGTAGCTGATAAATTGCCGGAAACTCCAGAAGTCGCTAGTGAAGAAAAGAAAATTGCTCGACAATTTGTTGATGATCCATATTTCGATATGGTTAGCAATAATTACAACTATAAAACTAAACTTAGTCGAATTACAAATCGAACACTTAAGGAAGTTTCGTTACGTGATTGGCTTATTTCATCTATTATTCAGTGTAGAGTTGACACTGCCGCGCGCTTTTCTCGTCCAGAGCATCGTCGTCATGAAATGGGTTTTCGTTTCCATAAGCGAGATAATTCATCTGATTACTCTTCACAAGAGCGTGAAGAAATTGCTATGTTAGAAGATTTTATTTATCACTGTGGTCGTCGTGAAAATGTTCCTGCTGAAGATAGACTTTTATTTGGTGAATTTTTAAAACTTATAATTCGTGATGCGGTTACTTTTGGTCACGTAGCTGTGGAAAAGGTTAAAACTAAAAAAGGTGGTTTACACAGATTTAGACCTAGACCTGCAGAATCAGTCTATTTAATCAATAAGCAATTACCAAAAGCAGTGGTGCAAGCTGACGCTAATGCACAACGTAAATTGCATGCTCCAAAGAGTGATAATGACCCAGTTAAAGATCAAGAAGTAAATATTCAAGAACATGAATATGAAAAGTATATTCAGGTATCGTACGACAATCGTACTTTAGCTACTTTTGGTGATGAAGATCTTATCTTTAAGCTTTTTAACCCCCAGAACTTTATTGATTCACGAGGATATTGTTATAGTCCACTTGAACTAGCAATCATCACTGTTCGTTCCCATCTCGACGTAGAGAACTTTAATGCGAACTTCTTTACTCATGGATATGCTTCTAAGGGTGTTCTTCATCTTAAGGGGACAGTAACCCAACAACAGCTTGCTAACTTTCGACGTTCTTTTTATAACAGCATTACAGGACAGCAAAATGCTTGGAGAACGCCTATCGTTGCTGGTCTTGACGAGGTACAGTGGGTTCCGATTTCAGCATCATCGCGTGAAATGGAATATATCAACTTCAATAATCACTTAATGCGTATTTTGTGTACTCAGTTCCAAATTGATCCTATGGAATTAGGACTTGATTATCTTGTTTCAAGCAATGGTAGATCAAATATGCAACAGGCTAGTAGCGAATATAAAGTTAATTATTCTCGTGAACGTGGTCTTCTACCACTCCTAACGTTTATTGAAGACATGATTAATGGAGACATTCTTCCTGCTCTTGATAAGGATCTTGCTGCTAAGTATGTGTTTACATTTACCGGTTACACGGATGAAACTCCGCAAACGGAGATTGCACAGCTTCAGGCTGAAGTTTCTGTCTATAAGAGCATGAATGACGTTCTTCGTCAGGCACAGAAGGATCCAATCAAGCACAAGATTGCAGATTTACCTCTTAGTGCGTCATTCTGGGCCTTAGTCGAGAAGAACTATACTCGCGGCGAAATCCGCGAGATGTTCCTTGGAGATAAAGGAGCTTCAGAACGTAAGGAATTGCAATATATTCCTGGTGATCCTAGCTTTGCTGCATGGCAACAGTTTCTTGCTTCGCTTGCAAATGTTAAGGATCAGAAGAAACAAATGGCTGCTCAGCAAGATGCTGCTTCTCAAGAAGCTCAAATTGAGCAAGAGAAAAATGAACAAGAGCATCGTCACGCTGAAGCTGCTCACAGTCGTGATGAAGAGAAGCACAAAATGGAAATGGAGCAGCTTAAAGCTAACGCTGCTCATGGTGCTGCTTCACATGCCTCTTTACAAGATTCAGCGAAGCAATTTGGTGCAACCGCGGCCAATCATATTGGTGGCACGACAGTTGCAAACCCAATTAATAAACTTAGCGAGTAAGTAAGTGTGGTTTGCTTTCAGTCAGGCCATTGTTCGTAATGGTAACATATTTAGCAAATTCGTGTAGTTGTGCAAGATCATATGCTCCAGAGTAACTAAAGCCCGAACGTAATCCACCAACTAATTGATCAATTATTGATTTAGTAGATCCTTTGATTTTTACATATGTTGCTTCGCCTTCTGGCGTATATGAAGAATCAGTTCTAGTTACTGATTCACGGGCTTCACGACTTGCCATTCCACGATACTCTTTGGCCCAATAATATAGTCCTTTTTCATTTTGAAGTTGAATAGGAGTTCCAGGTGTTTCATTGGTTCCAGCAAGAAGAGATCCAACCATAACCATATCAGCACCAAAGGCAAGTGCCTTAACACAATCACCGGAGTTGCGGATACCGCCATCCGCAATAATAGTAACGTCACAATTAGCTTTAATTGAAGCACAGTCTTCAATGGCTGTTAGTTGAGGAATTCCATGACCAGTAACAATACGTGTTGTACAAAGTGAACCAGGTCCGATACCTACCTTAATAGCTTTAGCACCAGCTTGCACCAAACGAATAGCACCATCTCTAGTGGCTACATTGCCGGCAATTACATTAAGACCTTCTTTAGCTAAGCGTTTTACCATATCAATTGTATGTGCACTGTCGCCATGAGCAACATCGACATTGATTCCTAAAACACCTTCATTTGCATAAGCCATTGCATAACCAAAATCATCTTGTTTAACACCAATGGAAGGAATAACGACTCGTTTATTGCTATGAATTTCTTTGATCCACTTTAGTATTGATTCATGTGATGCGTATCTATGAAGAAAACCGATACCACCCAAATCAAACATAGCGTTGGCCATAGCTACTTCAGTTATTGTGTCCATGTTTGCTGAACAGATTGGTGTAGAGAACTTCATTCCAAAAAGAGTTGTTGTTAAGTCAACTTGTTGACGTGAAGCGAGTGTTGAATATGACGGTACAAGAAGAACATCATCGAATGTTAAAGTATTTGATTTTATTAGTTTTGGCATGAAAAGATTATACTTTGAAAAAAATTTGTAAGTATAATCTTTTAACGATTGATGATTTCATTTGGAGCAAATCTTGTCTCTTATTATTCTTGAAGGTTTGGATCGAGTAGGAAAAACTTCTGTTGCAATGCATTTTCAAAGCAAGGGTTTTGAAGTTGTGCATCAAAGTGCTCCTGCTAAAAATATGACTGCTGATCTTTATTTAGAAGAACAAATGTTGTTAGTTTCACGAGCAGCCAGCAATGATATTGTTTTAGATCGTTCTTATTATGGCGAACTTGTTTGGCCTCAAGTTTACGGTCGTGAATCTCTCTTGGCAGAAGAACAACTTGAAGCGCTGCGTGAGCTAGAACAATCAGTTGGAACTACACGAATTTTGATGTACGATCCCAATGTAGAAGCACATTGGCAACGTTGTGTTGATAATAAAGAACCACTCACTAAGCCTCAATTTGTACGTGCTAGAGGTTTGTTCTCAGCTATGGCTGAGAAATATAACTTTACTAAAAAGACATTGCAAGACTTTCCCGAAATTACTATTGTCGTAGAAGAACCGAAAGTAAAAGTTCAAGTAGAAAAAGTATCTTTAAAACCTTCTAATGAACAAATTAAACTTGAAACCGCTAATGCAATTAATGCTGTTTTAGGAAAACGTATTATTAAACAAAAAGGGCCTATTTTTGACAAAATAGAGAGTAATTTAAGAGTATTTCTTAACACAGAGTTAGGAAAAATTCTTGGTACAAAAATGGAAACCCCTACAGGACAATTTTCGAACGAAGAAGTTGAACTACTTCGTTTCTTTTGTCAGAAACTCAAGGAGAAAAAATAATGAAGCCGATTCGTGGTGTTTTACGTGGAGTGAAGCAAGATCCTAAGCCTTCTAAAGCTGAACAATTAGAATCTTTAGATAAAGAATTAAAAAATCTTCAGATGGCTGGTCGTGTTACGCAGATGATGGTTCAGAAAATGATGCAAAATATGCAAACCTTAGGTCAAGACCTTGGTAAAGCTTTTGCTACTATTAATGAGTTACAGTATAAACTTCTTGCAATGCAAAGTGTTGGTAACTTTGATATGAAGGCAATGCAAGTAAAGGCTGAAGAGCTTCGTCTTAATGATTTTATTGAAGCTTCAGATGCTGAAGATAAGCAAGGTAATTTTACTATTGGTGACAAGGTGCAAGAAAATAGTACGGTAATTATTACATCAACTACATCTGATGATACTGGTATTTTCCGATCACGCATTAAACTTTCTGAATGTGGCGTTCCCGCCCTTATCCAGGGACTAATGGATCAATCAATTGGTACTAAGGTAACTTGTAAGTTAAATGATATTGATCATGTAGTTGAACTTCTTGGAATTCGTAATCCGCCTGCCGCAACGCAGGTTGTTCCTACCGGTGATGTAGTTGTTAATACAGACGGTTCTGAACAACAGGATTATGTTCGAGTGCCTGCTAATACAACGGTGCACTAATGTCAATTAAACTTCCTGAAGCATCGCCCATGGATCCTCGTTGTCCTCGAAAACTTGATTCGATGCCAGAAAGTTTTTGTCCATTGGCTGTAATGCGACTTAGAGCAATTAGAACAGCTGGGAAGGAACTCTCAGAAGAAGAGGAGAATGCCCTTCCTGGTTGTTGTTGGGCGGTTAATAGCCAAACAGCTAATTATTGCTTTTTTAAGTATATTGATGAGTTTGCTTCAAATCAAACTCTTTCTGATATTGAAGTAGCAGCATTAAACTGTTTATCTGTAGAAACAGTTAAAAAGATAGAAAAAGAAGCAATGGTTAAGATCAAAAATTGTGAAGAATTTTCTAATCTAGGTAAACAACTTACTGACGGTGAATCTATTTTTGAAGATTTATCATCAGATGGTGATTACCAAATTGGTAATTAATGTGAATTATTTCGCATTCGGACTACTAAAAGTGGTCCGGATGTGATTCCATTTTTTATTTTTATGATCCCAAGACCAGTGGTGTAATTCTCGTTGGGGACTAATTCCAAAACCACGCTCATTGGTTTTCTTATTTTCATAAGAAAATCGTTTATTAACGATCTTTCCATTGGTGGTTGCACCTTCCATGTGGAAAGATCCCTCTTTTTGAGGTGGAAGGTGTCCCTTAGTTCCGGTTCCAGTGGTTTCGTGAGTATCTTGGCCTTTTGCCTTACGATTTAAAAATTGATTAATTTTAGCTTGTTGTTCTGGAGTATTTTGCTTTGACTTTTGAAGAGAAAAGAATTTTTCTAACTTAGCCATAGAGAAAGCTTTTCCGCAATTAGGTTCACGACATTTTACTTGAAACTTTCCATATACTTGTTCTTTTCCACAGTGATCGCAAGTAATAAAAGAAAGTTTCTTTGGGCCTAATTCCTGAGACTCGCTTTGAAGAACGCTTCCGCCAGTCATTGATGTAGGAGTCCCAGCTCCACCATAACCGGCCATTAAGGCTTTTTCCATTGAGTTGGTTTTCACTAGTTGATAAATTTTCTCAATATTGTTAGCAATTCTGCCTTCAAGTGCATCTTGAAGAAGTGCTTTCTTTAAGTTAAGTGCATCTTCAGTGCCTAAAGCAGCCATAATTTTATTAACATTATTTTCAATACGTTCAGCGGTAGCATCTCGAACAATATGTCGGAAGGATGGGACTTGTGTTTCTGCAAGATGCATTACTGACTTAATTAAAGTCATGTCTGCTTCTATATCTACTTCACTCTTATCTAAATTGAGTGGCTCGACGAGCGTCGCTTGATTGGCCGGTACGAAAGTCAAAGCTACTGAATGAATTTTAGTGCGAGCTAATAATGCTGGATCGCTAATTCCTCTAGCTACTACTCCACCCTCTACTGACGCTTTTACTTTTAAAGGACAGTCGGTCTTGTGTATATTTCGTAAGATAGCGGCAGCTGCTTTTGCATTTGGATGATCTTCATCATCAAATAATTCACCTTTAACGTAAATATAAGGACTTTTGACCTTTTCCCAATAATAACGTTGTCGATCATCTTCACAATCTTCGGCTTTAAAAATCTTCTTTGCTGCAGTAACTTTACCTAGACAGTTAAAAAAGCCCTTACCATGATTGTCATTTAAGCGGCCTTTTCCTAGTTCTAATTCAGTAATATCTGCACCTTCTATATTTAACATTTCGCCTTGCGTATCCCGCAATTGGCTTGAACTACACATATCGATTTCTAAGGGTCGTTTTGCCATAGTATCTAGATAATATCTTGTTTTGAGGTTGACTTCTTCTTTAAAGCCAGGAGTTTAACTGATGGGCTGTGGTAGAGTGGGGTCTTAGTAAAGCTTTACATAATTTTTTAAGGAGAATACTCACATGGCATCTACTTCCGCTGTTGCACAGATCATGGCGAAGATTGCTCGCAACTGCGAACAATTAGGTCTTACTGTCAACTCAAATACTGGCGCTGCTGTTGTTATTGAAAATGGATCAAACGATCTTACTATTTCATATGTTGCTGCTTCAATCGATCTTCCAATGGGTGGTGTTTCACCCGCTTCCTCACCTTATCTAGGTGTTGGTGTTGTTGCTCCCGGTACGCTTAAACTTAAGAGTGCAAGCACTGCGGCAGATGCAATTACTGACGTTCTTGACTCAGTTGTGGCTGCTAAGGTTTTTAAGGTTCTTGTAGGTATGGGCAATGATATTCTTCTTGAGAATGTTGATGCTACATTCTCAGCAACTATTCGTGGTCATGCTGAACTCCCTGGTATGGGACAATAATCAGTAACTAATTAAGGAGCTATCTATGAAAGAGGAACTCAAAAAGAGCCTCACTGACCTGATTGATGAGACACTGCTAGAGCTTGAAGAGCTTAAGAAGTCTCGTTTTTCCGCCGCTGAAGTAGACCTAAAGGGTCCTGGTGCTGATGGCATCGCTGGCAAGCCTGCAAATGGCAAGCTTGCTGAAAAGGCTGAAGACAAAAAGGAAGATGAGGAAGAAGATAAGGACGAAGTCGCTGAAAAAGGCGAAGGCGTTAATTCCGCTGCTGATATGGGCAAGGCAGAAGATAAGAAAGAAGATAAGAAAGAAGATAAGAAAGAAGAACCTCATAAAGACGATCCTAAGCACGAAGAGAAAGAAAAAGACATGGCTAAGAAACTTCTCGATATGCACAAGGGTGAAATGAAGAAGTCTTTAGAAGACGCTGATACTCTAATGAAGAGTTATGTTGATCAAAAGGTTGGCGCACTTGAGGGTAAACTTGCTTCAATTCTTGAAACTGTGACTAAATTAGCTGAAGCACCTGTACCTGTTAAAGGTGTTGGTTATAAAGGTGTTGCACCGCTATTAAAGTCAGCAGATGAGGTTGAACCTCTATCGAAGTCTGAAGTAGCTTCAAAGTTGTTTGATTTGAAAAAGTCTGGCTCACGCGTTGACAGCAATGACATCGCAATGGCTGAGATGGGACACGATCTGGATAAGATTGTTTCGAAATATAACATTAAGTAATTAAGGAGATAATATGAACGACACAGTTAATCAAGTATTACAGGGTCTCGAATCCGGTCTCGTTTCAGCGGCTGAAATCGAAGCACTCAACAAGGCAATTAGCGCAGGCTACGGTGGCGCAGGCAAGCCTACGGACCTCACCTATGGTGGTGTTCTACAAGCAGAATCACTCGAAACGACTCTAAAGAGCGTTACGTTTGATATGAAAAATCTTAAGATGTGGCCTTCAGTCAGTGTTGATAAGGCATACAACTTATTCGAACAGTACAACCGTTTGATTTCATACGGTAGTGATTCAGCGCCTTATCTCGGCGAAGGTGGAGCTCCTCAAGAAGAAGATTCAACCTACGTACGTGATGGTCAGAAAATCGTGTTCTTCGGTACGCGTCGCCGAGTTAGCCACCAAATGACTCTTGTTAGAGTTACTGTTGGCGATATCGTCGCTCAGCAAGCCAAAGAAGGCACGATGCACCTTCTGAAAAACGTTGAACGTGAATTATATTGGGGTCATGCTCACTATCAAACACAATCAACTGGTGCTATGTCTGGATCAGATGCTGATCTTCCTTCAAGCTCAATCGCAATGAGCGGTCTTCTAAAGCAACTTCTAAAGGGAGACACTGATGCGCAAATGATTTCTGGTGATTTCAATGGGTATGGTACGACTAGCTCAATTGGTCAAGACCTTGCTGGTGCAGTTATGGCGCAAGATGATATTGAACGCTTAGCTGTTATCGCACTAGAAAACTTCGGTTCACCTAGTGAACTACATGCTGAACCTGCAGTTATTTCAGCATTCGTTAAGCAATTCTATCCTCAATTCCGTTCGTCACCTGGTCTAGCATCACAGACTGTTGGTTACGATGTATCAAAGATTCAAACCACGGCTGGTGCAATTGACCTAAAGCCTAACCTATTCCTACGACCCCGTTCAGGTGTTCGCGCAGTAGCAAGCGGTACAGCGGCGCCAGCGTCAACGTTCACAGCGTCAGGTGCGGCAGCTGGTACTGGTTCAACTTTTGCGGCTGGTGTTTACCAAGTGAAGGTTACTGCGGTTAATGACTCAGGTGAATCAGCTCCTGTAGCTTCAGGTGCAGTTACTTTAACTGCTGCTGGTCAAAACATCGATGTAACAATGGGTTCTGTTCCCGCTGGTGTTAAGACGTGGAAGGTTTACGTCAGTGCTCCAGGCGGTGCTGCAGGAACTGAAAAGTTTGCAGGCAACTGGGCAAACGCTGGTGCGGGTGTTTATCGCTGTGCTGGTGCGAAACTTCCTGGTCTTGGAGAAGCCTTCCTACTTGATATGAGTGCAGAAAATATGCGCTTCAAGCAACTTGCTCCTCTATCAAAGATCAACTTCGCAATTGTTACTACGGCACTCGAATTTGCTATCGTACTATACGGTGCACTCTTCGTTTATACGCCTCGTTTCAACTGTTTCTTCAAGAACTGCGGCAAGTAATATTTAAGTAACATGCTTAAATGAAAGGCCTCGGTGAAAACCGAGGCCTTTTTATTTTTAGTATAATATTTTTATCGAGGCTATCAATACTTCCACTCGAGAGTGATAGCGGGATACTGCATGGAGCTACGGGGTTCGAATCCCCAAGTATTCTTTATGATATCTGCATATTTACCAGCTAAACTTAGACCACGATTTACGAAATCTGCTCTAACTCGCAATGAAGACTTATCATGTAAGTTTCTTGCTGTTCTGATTCGATTACAATTATGGAGACGTGATTATGTTGGTGGTTTTTCCAGACGAAAGACTTAGAAAGAAATCGCTTGAAGTAGATTTCTCCTCTACAGAAGAATTGCAAATCCTCATACATAATATGTTCGCGGTGATGTATCAGTATAAAGGTGTTGGTCTTTCAGCTATCCAGATCGGAATGCCACTACGTGTCATTGTGGCTGATGTAGGCAAAGGTAAAGAGATTTATTTTAATCCTAAAATCGAACGTATTGGTGGTATAAAGAAGTTTATGAAAGAAGGATGTCTTTCTTTCCCAGATATCTTTGAAGAAGTTGAACGGTATTCAAAGATTACTATTTCATATCAAGATATTAATCAAGTCAATCATGTTGTAAATACTGGTGGTTTAAGAGCGCAGATGCTACAACATGAAATTGAACATTTAGATGGAATTTTATTAAGTGACAAGATCGCGAGATAATTAGTAGGCCTCGGTATTCGTATCTCACTGCCTGGATACGAACGATCATCACTTGCTTCTTTAGCTCAATGGCCGAGCGTTACGGTTGCTCACCGTAAAGATAAGGGTTCGATTCCCTTAAGGGGCGTTATGAAATGGACATGGGATGATCGTGGGGTTATTCAGAATTTTATGTGGATGTTATATGTCTTAGACCTTAATAAGAATTACCGTTTTATAAGTGAAAATGAATTAAAGGTACTGTATCTGAGTTCTAGATAATATTAACGGGTGTACCGCCTTAATGGACTAGGCAACGGACTGTAAATCCGTCGACTTCGGTCAAGTAGGTTCGATCCCTACTACACCCATAAAATGGATTGGAGTGAAATATTAAAGAATATGGCGAATCGTCATTGGAAAATGAAGTTTAGGTATATTCTTTATAAATTAAAATTATGTAGTAAGCTTCACTAAACTATATGTCTTATCCATACACCTTAGACCCTTATATGAAATACCTTTCTCCTAAACAGAAAATGTTAAAACTAAAACATTTACTTTACAAGCTGAAACTATTTAATCCTTATAAATAAATTACATGACAGATCGTCATAGGATGATGAGGTTTAGGTATATATTATATAAGTTGAAGTTGTTTTATAGGTTGTGATAAATTATTGAGGTATAATCTTCTTATGAATACTAACTCAGCAGGATTAGAGCACCAGCGGCGTTAACCAAGGCACGCAAACAGATGAGCAGCAAGGAAGAGAAGAATGCCGCCGCCCGCGAGTACCACCAGAAACGGATGAAAGATCCAGAGTATGTGAAGAAGCGCCGCGAGCAGGGCAAGGTGAACCAGACGAAATTCCGGCAAACGGAAGCGTAGCAAAAGCAAATCTGGGGATCCAACAAGAGCAGCAAAATTTACTTTATACAGGCAAAGTCAGGTCCGATCAAGATTGGTCTAACTCGGAAGCGAGCAGAGACTCGGTTGAGAGAGTTACAAGTAGGAAACTTCGAACTTCTGACCTTGTTAAAGGTAATTCCGGGCGATATCCAGACCGAACTGGAATTACATCAGAAGTTTCATCACCTACTGATCCTGGGCGAGTGGTTCAAACCGGATCCGGAGTTGATAAACTTTATCACTACTGCATCGTTAGAAAGGATCTCCCTTTTGGAGTAGCACTAGCTCAGACTGTTCATGCAGCGGGCGAAAGTGCACAAGAAGTAAAAGTTCCCCCAAATACATGCGCAGTTGTCTTGTCTGTTCCAGACGAAATGGCATTGCTTGCGGTGGAGAAGCGTCTACAAGAAGCGTTAATCGATGGCGTCACGTCTATTCGTGAACCAGATGAACCTTATTGTGGTCAACTTATGACAATTGGCATTAAGCCGCAATCTAGAAAGAAGATTCGTAAACTTCTTTCTAATCTACCGTTGTATTAATAAGGAGAAACAAAATGAGACTAAATAAAAAGAAGTGGATTCAAGAAGTGCGCCAAGTAGAAGCAGAAATTAAAGAACTTAAAAAAAAGATGCATGAGCCTGATTATCAAAAAACTTTTTCGTATTATAAGCTTTTTATTCTAAAAGCTAAGGCCACACGACTGTATACCTTGCGAAGAGTTATGAAGAAAAAAGATGTTCAGTTAAAATCTTTTTGGTATTTATTAAAGAGTTCGTCTGGAGAGTATGAACATGCTTATTCATTAAAGACAGATGGTTTAAGTGCAGAGCAGATTGTTTCGATAATCTTAGATGGTGTTCCTTCTTGGAAGAAAGAATTTTTGCTAGAAGATCTACCAACTGCTTATCCTTTAAATCTTTCTTTAGAAGGTGTAATTCCACAAGGAGTATAATTATGGATTATGGCTAAATCCAAAAATACTCAAACTATTTTAAAAAAACTGATGAAGAAAGTTGAAACCTTAGAAGATCAAGGTTTTGCTCAAAAACTTCTCATAGATGATCTCGAAAATAAGCTTCTTCGAGCAGAAGAAGCTATTAAGAATTTAAAAGAAAATCCTTTTGGGATTACTTCTACATTAAGAAATAATCTACCTCTTTACACTACAGCTACAAGTACATATCACACATGTATACCAAGTGTGTCAGATTATTTAGGTAACACTTACTGTGTTACATGTGGTGTTCTTATGGCAAATAATGCACTAGCACCTAATCCACCTAACTATATAGTAACATCAACTTATGGAGATAATTCTTATCAAGATTTGATGACTACAGATTTATCTCCAGATGTAAAATCTACCTTAGAAGATAAATTATCCAATCTTCTTAAATAGGAAAACATGATTTTACGTAAAGCGCGATATTTTGTTTTTGAAGGTGTCGATGGAAGTGGTAAAACTACTCATTGTAAAAAACTTGCTGAATATTTGAGAACTAAAGGCTTTCGAGTACTTGAAACTAAGGAACCAGGCTCGCCTCTTGCTCCACTTACAATGGAATTACGTGGAGTTATGCTTGATGCTAAACACGAATCACAGATGACTGTGGTTGCTCGTGAATTTATTAGTCAGGCGATTCGTTCAATCCATATCGAAAAGGTTATTATTCCTGCTCTTCAAGAATATGACTTTATTATTCAAGATCGTGGGATTTTATCTGGTCTTTCATATGGACATGTGTGTGGTAATCAGCATTTATTATTAGCACAATTAGCATATGAAGTATGTAAGAATACTGGTCGCGATTGGTCAGAGCTTTATGACAATGTAATTTATTTAAAAAATAATGTTATAAAAGGATTAGCAACTGCGAAAGAATCAAAAAAAGAGTTTACTTCTGGTGATGCTATCGAAGCTAAAGGAAATGATTTCATGCTTAAGGTTGCTAAGGACATGGAACAAATGGTTAGTGCATTTCCTCATTGTATAATTGATGTGGAAGGTAAAACCGTTGATGAGAATTTTAAAGAAATTCTCCGGCACCTTAATTTAGGAGACAACCTTGAGTAAATCAAAAACGCAAAAAACTATTAAAGATGAAAATGAAAGTGAAAATAAAAAGCAAAAAATAATTCATGATTTTGCTGATTTATTTGAAGAGCAGAATCGTTCTCCTACAATGAGTGAATTGTGTAGTAGAGGACATACAAAAGATTCAGTAAAACATCATTTTTCTTCTCTTGGAAAATTAGAAGAAGAAGCACGGATTATTTATCCTAATAAGTTTTTTGATGTTGAAATTGTTGATTTAATGGACGAAAGCGATTTAAGTGATAAACTTCATAAGGTTGTAAAGCAATACAAAAAGTTTGTAATTACTACTGCAGTTACTGGATGTGCTGTACATTCTGGTTTTCATGCTAGTCTAAAAAGCTTTTGTAAACAAAATAAGGCAGCATTACTTGTTTTGGTTGCTTCTGATCCTGCTCATAATAAAACCTATAATCGAGGTGGATATGGCACAATTGATCAGCGCTTAGCTAAGGATTGTTTGGTTGTTGAAGATACTCATCTTAATTCTAATTTCTTCATTAGTACTATTAAGCTTTCTGCAAAGCAAATTAATCCAACTACTGGTCTTAGTGATATTGGTCAGCGTGAAGGTAGTTTTGTGTTTGCATCTCCTAAACAGAGTATGACGTTAGAATCAACTTCTAATGAAAAGCTTCCGCATGTCATGATGACTACGGGCGCTGTTACAGTACCTAATTATGTAACATCAAATTACATGTCTGAGAGAACTGCTTATATTGCAGATAAACACCATGTAATGGGAGCAATTTTTGTTAACATTATTGATGATGTTTTATATGGTTACACACAGATTCAGATGTTAAATACAGAAGGTAGTTTTGTTCATTTTGGTAAGCGTTATCATCCAGATGGCAGAATTGTAGAGGAAGCTCCTGAAGTCTTAGTGTGTGGTGATTGGCATTCAGGCGAAACCGATCTTATGGTTTATAAGTGCACAGGAGAAATGTTAACTTTCTTTAAACCTAAGAAAGTCGCTCTTCACGATACTTTTAATGGTAAGTCTATTAATCATCATGAAGAACATAATATTGTTGTTAAAACAATGCATTTTATGAATGGTATTCCATCTTTAGAACAAGAATTCGTCGGGCTTCGCGATGATTTAACTTGGTTCTCAAAACAAGTTGACGAAGTAGTTGTAATTAAGTCCAATCATGATGAATTTTTATCAAAAGATTACTTGCGATATGCTAAATACGCTCATGATCCTCAAAATCATTATTTTTCTTTAGATCTTGCTAAAGCAGTCTTGGATGGAAAAGATCCAATTAAAACTGGTGTAGAAAAAGTCGGCCTTAAAGCTGATAATATTCGCTGGTTGCAGCGAGATGAAGATTTTAAGGTAGCAGGTATTCAATTAGGTGCCCATGGTGATATTGGTCCGGCAGGAACAAGGGGCAATATTAAAAATATGCGTAAGTCATATGGAATGTCTGTAACTGGACATAGTCATTGTCCGGGGATTTGGCATGGTGCCTTTGCCGTAGGAACCTCTTCATTCCTTAAATTAGGTTATAATCAAGGACCCAGTAATTGGATGCATACTCATTGTCTAGTTTATAGTGATGGATCGCGTCAATTAGTTAATATGATTGATGGTCGTTGGAAGCTTTAATGAAATATAAACACATAAAAAAGCTTTTAATGCCTTTTATTGTGCTTAAGAAATTAGAGTTAATTTCTAATTTAACTCTTGGTCAATTTATTAGACTCTTTCATAAGATGACACATAACAATAGATAAGAAAGTAATATTAAATCCGAAGTTGTTTTCGGATTTAATATTATTTAGTGGTACTATAGCTCTTGGGCATTTAACAGGAGCTATACATGAAGACAGCAAATCTTATTTCTCAAACAGTGCGCCAATCTGAAAGTGGCCTTCTTTGGGAAGAGAAAATCACTAATAACACTGGTACGTTAGAATTAACGAAAGCGTCCACCTTTCGAGTAAGAGCTACTGGTGCAACTACCGTAACAATTGATGGTGTTCTTGCCGCGACAATGTCTACTGGCGAGATTATCATTTTTAATGCTGGTGACGGTGATCGTAGTGATAGTAAGGCAACTGTGACAGTTGTTATTGGAGCTGTTGCGGCCTTTGTACAGGTTGCTCGAGAGCTCCCACGTCCTCAATAATAAAGGTGACCTATGGAACTTGATTCTTTTAAGGCCATTCTTTTACGTAAAGCAAACAGTAATGCTTCTTTACTTCATTTTCTATCTAATCTTGAAGAAGAGACTTTTGTTAATTCTGTTGTTGACGCTCTTGAGAAGATGGCTAAACCCACTCACCTTACAGGTGTTAATGCTAATGCCCCTTTAACTAGTTTTGGCGCTAACTTAGATAGAACTGATGTTACTCAACTTCGTGATGCACTTAGTCATCACTTATCACATTATAAGGCAGCTTTAAAGGCTCATCATTCAGCAACTGATGAAAAACAAAAAAACCATCTTCGTCAAGTTGCTGATCAACATCTTGAACATGCAATTCCTTTAATGCATCTTACTGCTAGAGCCTCTGCTCACTCACAAGGAAAGTTAGGTATTGATTACCCGCCTTTAGCTCCATGGGAAACTAACTATACAACTTTAGAAAGAGTTGCTAATGGTCGTTTTAAACGTGATGCTAAATTATTACGAGCTCGTCCATCTAAAGGCGCTAAACGTGATCACGATTTGTCAACTTCTATTCCTGATTATCATTACTTAGAAATGCCTCCCCATCCTGGGCATGATGCTGTAGGAAAAATGCCACACAAGGGTGCTTATCCATGGGAAGAAGTTCAGATTGGATCACCTGCTGATATTGATGCTAAAAAAGCATATTTGCATATCGAAGATGTCCCTGATAAAAAAGATTACACCCCACATGAATTTGATTCACATCCAATTCGTGGTGTAGCAGATATTCAAGCAGATCATATGACACCAGAAGCTATGCAAAGTTTTGCAGATGCGCATACTGGTTGGCGTTCCAGTGAACATCATAAAAAATGGATGGAAGGCCAAAAAGCTAAGTATTCTGCAGATAAAGAAGGATATACGAAGCGCGGTCAAACTAAAGGACCAAGTTTTTATGAAGGTATTCCACTTGCTGAACAACCTGGACACACAAAGAAATATGCTGAAGCCGCTGCTGCAAAAGCTGCTGCTGCAACTGCCACTGCTAAAACTCCAAGTTCTACAAAACCAGAAACTTCAACACAACCAGAAATAAATGTAGGTGCACTACCTGAATCTTTGCGCCGTCTTGTTCCAGCGCAACCTTCACCAAAAGGTGTAACTATTCGAAAACAGGTTCCAGTTGCGCCCGCTGCAACTCCAACTCAAGTAAAACCTACTGCACCGCAAGCTACTGCTGCAGCACCGCAAGCCGTACATCCTTTAGATTCAGCTTATCAAGCTCTTGCACACGTACCAGCTCAACATCATGAAACCATAATGAATGGTATTCCTGGTCTTAGAGAATATGCTGCTGCTATGAAAGGCGGAAAGAAATAATATGTCAATCTGGCAACCTAATACATTAGAAGTTGTTAAAGAATTTTTGGAAAAAGCTAGACGCCGCTTATCGGACGAAAATCCTGATTATGCTGATCGAGATGAAGAAGAATCTATAGATGAATTTGAGCCAACAGAAGATGAAGATGGAGATGATGCTGATAGATGGTTGGCAGAGCATGATCAAGAAACTCCTGACGAAGAGAATCAAGAAACTGATACAGTTGATAACCCAGAAGTAGAAGAAGCACCCATTTATGATAAACCTGTAACAACGAGTTCTTCTGCTAAACCACCAATGGTTCGTCGGGCTGGCACACCTGCTACTACAGCAGCACAGTCAACACCTGCAACTGAAGAATCAAATGATACTAATGATCTTCAACCAACTCCAGAAGAACTTGCTCAAATGCGAGAATATACTCGCCCATGGGCTTCAAGAGCTAGAGATAAGGCTAGATTAGAAGCTGAAGCACACATAAATCCAATTCAACATCATCAAGGACGTCTAATTGAAGCACGTAATTTAGCGCACGCTGATCGTCAAAAAGCTTATCATGAATTCTCTCAATCACCTGATTTTCAGAATGCTGATCCTATTACTCAAATGGAAATGGAAAGTAAGTTTCATGATGATTGGAATAAGCAAAATCCTCAGCACTTAATTAATGCGCTTAGTTCGCACCATGAGGCTCATAAAAAGGGTGGTCAGGCATTACAACGATTCAATCAACTTAAAGATGAGAAATTGCGTCACATCGCTAGTGGTGGAGTTCAACCTGGTGCAATGTCTGTAGAAGAAGGTATTCAACATGTTGGTGGCGGTCGAGAAGATGAAGATAGCGCACCAAGCGGTATTCAACAAGATAAGAGTGCGCAATTCGCAGCTGGTCACCAAGAATTCGTACAACAATATATGAAGAACTATGATAAAAAGGGTAAGAAGTTTTCAGAAACTAGTGATTGGGATATGTCAGAACCTGAAAAACGAGCTGATATTAATACTGTCTTAGGTGAGCATCCTACTCTTCAAGATCCTGCAAAAAAGCGTGTTGTTGATCAATTCGTTGCTCGATATCATCCTCAAATCGGTAAAGCTGCTCGACAAGTTCTCGGTAAATTAGGACTCAGCGAGAAGGCAAAAAGTGGGGAAATTGATGCCGGTATTTTACATGAAGCTGGTATGCATGCCTTATTTCAAGCAATTAATGATTATGATCATAATCATCCTAGCAAAGCTAAATTTACTACGCATTTAGCTAATAAGATGCGTGGTTTAATGCAAACAGCATTGAAAAGACAAGACGAAATTCCAACTACTTTACGCGCTGGTGCAAAACAATTTGAAACACAACGTAGAGCTGAGAATGCTTCACCAATAAAGCATACTAATAAAGAAGGAGTTACAACGATTATTAATCCTGCTGCTGCACTTCCTAAAAAGCCTGTTGCTGAGATCATTCAACAACATCATCCTGATATTCAAGATCGTTTTAAACGTGTGACTGCAGTTCGTGCTCCGATTGTTCGACGCCAAGCAGCTCAAACAACTCCAGTGGCACCTTCACCTGTGCAAAAACCTGCAGGACCAAAACTTACTAATATCAAGTATTCATCTGGTAGTGAAGGAGAAGATTAAATGACTATTTCTAAGACAAATCAAGTTCAGCCATTTCCATCTTGGTCAATCGATCAAAATGGAGTAGATCGTTATTTACCAATTCCTACTGCTGCTAAAATGAAGAAACAAAGTTTATTTGGTATTCCTCTTATGTCTCGTTTAACAGGAGAGACAGTAGAAGATTCAACTTTAGAGACATATATTTCTGAAAGTATTTCAGAAATAGAGCACGAACTCGATTTGTATATTACTCCTACTCAATTTGCCGAACGTCATGATTATAATCGTGAAATGCAATTTTGGAGTTTTGGATATTTACAATTACATCATTCGCCTATTTTAAATGTTAACAAATTTCAGTTAACATTTAATAATGGACAAGTTGGTAATCCATTAGTGGATATGCCACTAGAGTTTATTCATGTTCAGCCACAAGATGGAACAGTACAATTAGTACCAGCGAATGGTGTAAGTATTACCGGTTTTGTTGCTAGCGTATATAGTGGTTTAGGATATCACGCTTTTAATAGTCAAACGATTTCTAATTGGCCAGGTGCAATTCTTGTTGAATATACAGCGGGTTTCCCAACTGGACAAGTTCCAGCATTGCTTGCAGGACTCATAGAAAATCTAGCCGCATATAGATTTTTGTCGACATTAGGACCCGTTTTATTTCCTTATTCTTCTGTAGGGATTAGCATTGATGGAACATCACAAAGTGTTGGAACAGCTGGACCAGCATTTTTACAACAACGTTTATCAGAATTAGAAAAAATAGTACAAAGACAAAAAGAAGCCGCGCGCGGATACTATCAAAAGAGATTTTTATTGTCGTACCTGTAAGGAGAAGATTAAATGTCAGATAATAACTTTGAAAAAAGCGCCTATGGTCCTCCAGGTACAGCAGCTGGTGCTCAATATCAACCTCATGCAAATCAAGCACGAAAGGCTCGTAATACTGGTGACGTAGCAGAAATAGGTACTAACAAGAATGTTAAAGCATATAGTACAAAAGCTGGTCAACTTTCAGCTAAACAGCAAGCTGCTGCTGAAAACACGTTGAAGCGCCGTAAAAAATTAAGTGGTAAAGTTAAAACATTATCTCAAGAAGAGATCGCAAGTCTCAATAACAATCCTACTGCGATTCTCAAAGAAGACATGTTAGATATGTCACCTGATGGTAAACAAGAAATTGTAGAAGGAAAAGAACCCTTAAAGAAAGATCCTAAATCTCGTTGGAATGTACTTAAGAAAGCTTTAGATCATAATAAGGCTTTTATGAATCTTGATGAAGCGATGGGAGATGATGAAGAACAACCGCCTGTTGAACCACAACAAGAAGCTGAAATGCCTCCAGAAGCAGCACCTAATCAAGAAGAATCAACTGAGGATGATCAAAGTCCACTCGAAGCAGTGTCAGCAGGCCCAGAAGATGGACAAGAAGAACAGGTTGTTGATCAACCTTCAGAAGAAGAAAACGGAAATTTACAAGTTGATCCTCAAGAATTAATAGAAGCACTTGCCGAAGAAGGTTATTCTGAACAAGAAATAGCATATATTGTTCATGGCCATCATGCACCAGAAATTGATGAAAGCGCAGCTGCTAAGGCTGAAGCAACCCGAGCTATGTCTAATATTGATGTTTCTAATGCTCAACGGGCTGCTGAGCTTGAACATTCTCATACCGAACAAAGCATGGCCGCTGAACGCGAACATAAAAAACGTATGCAAGATTTAGAATTTGAACAAGCTCAAAAGAAACATGCATTGCTAGATCAGGAGTCAGCTCATAAACAACGAATGGCTGATGTTGAACATGAACAAGCTCAGCAAAATAATCCTGCTGCTATGGAGTCAGCTCATAAACAACGCATGTTAGATCTTGAGTACGAAAAAGCTAAAAAAGAATCAGAGCAATCTGATGGTTCAGAAAATGATGCAGAAGCAAATCGTGAGTTAAAGATGCTTGAGGTAGAAAAAAAGAAGTTAGAATTGAAACTACATCAAGAAGAACTTAAGCTTGAACTTGAATTTAAGAAGCGCGAGCATGAATTAAAACTCAAAATGATGGAAGCGCAATTAAAAGAACAAGCTAAACATAAAGGTGAAATTTCTGGTATCAAGCATGAACAAAAACTAAAAGAAGCCAAAAATCCACCTAAAAAGCCACTTAAAAAGAGCGAGGATGAAAATGACGAAGGACGAGATTAATAAAGAATTAGGCGATTTAATTTATCGATTCAAGGTTTTAAAGAAAGCACTTGCTGAAGAAAATGATGGCCTATCTCCTGCTCAACGGGCTGCTGCAGATTTTGCTCGTGCATTTAATGCAACTCCTGCCCCCAAGTTGAATCGTGAGCAGGTATTAGCAAAAGCTAAAGAAGTTTTTGAACAACAACATGCACAAAGATTAGCAAATCAATTACAAAAAGGTGGAGCTTTAGGAACTAAGCGAGCTCCATTACAGCCAACTAATCAAGAGATGGCAAATGCAGCAAGAAACATGTGGGCGCAACAAAATGGTTTTTCATCTCAAGAAGATATGAATAAAGCAGAAGCAGAATGGGGACAAGGTATTAATAACTGGCTTGTAGAAGCAACTAAACCAATTAATCAACGTTTTAAAAATGAACAAGAAGAAAGAGAATATTGGGATAAAATTAAAGTTAATGATAATGGTAGAGGCAACGACGGATATTAAGAGGAATTACTTTGTTTGAAAAACGATTAGCAGCAATATCGGCTCGAGCTTTTACTGCAGATGGCAGCGCAACTGGCGTTGTTACAATTGCAGATACGGTGCCTTTTAAAGTTCAACAAGCAGTGATTGTTACAGCAATAGGGCAAACAAATCTCGAACTTGAAATTAAAAAAGTTATAAGTGCTACTCAATTAATTTTAGGTCCACTGCAAAGTAGTTTGAATACTTTTACTGATATTTCTGCATATACTGTGGTTGCATCAGCGCAAATCTTTGCCAATGAACAAAGACGTCCTCTTGTAACAGGCGATGATTTTGAGCGAGCAGTTTATGAAGAAGAACCTACAGTTGCAAAACGCACTATTCTTGTTGATGAAAAAGGTAACAAAATCAGTGCTTCCAATCCACTTCCTACTAGTGCAACACTCACTGTTCCTCCAATTACAGTAGATACCGTTGGTCAGGGAGCTCCAGCCACTAATACAAATGCTTGGCCAGTTAAGATTTCAGATGGTACTGACACAGTAGGTATCTCAACAATTAGTGGCGCAAAAGCTTTAAAAGTTGATGTTGCATCTACATTGATAAATCCACTCAATGTTTCTAATGCAAATTTTGTTGCTAAAAACGTGATTTATACTTATACCCTTGGAAATATTACAAAAATAGAAACAACGATTGGAACAAAGAAACGCGTAGAAGATTTTACTTATGACGGAAATGGTGATTTGACTGCTCTCACTGTTACAATCGTAGATGTTTAAAATTTAACTAAAAAGACCGTTATAATTATTAAGGCTTTCATTATTTTAGGAGTGAAATATGGCTATTAGCGATGATTTTCGAGTTGATGCAACAGGTGCAATTCGATATGTTGGATCAGGAGCAACTTATACAGTTATTGCTTTTCACCGTTGGTTAGGTGACTTGATGGATGATGCTCAAGCTGCCGGTAATGACATTTTAGATATCACCGATGTTGATGCATCACAACGCGCAACAGACAACCTTGTCACTCTTGTAAATGGTTACAACATTGATGATTATACTGCTCGCTTTTTATACGATGGTTCTATCGTTCAATCAAACGGCGATGTTATTTATGACGGGATTGTGTGTTTCGCTCCTGCAAGTACTTATCTTCAAGTTATTCAAAATGGTGTGGCCGTTTCTCCTAACTTCTGGACTACTGGATACAATGCAGATGCCACACAAGGTATTAGTCATCGTTTCATGATTAAGGTGCGTACTGGCGGTGCTGATATTGACGGTCGACGTATTATTGGTCAAACTCGTGAAATAGGTAAAACATTCTCTGAGTTTAAGATCAACGGTACTTCACGCGGTAATAACGTTTTTGCTTTACAGTTTTCTGATGATCTTAACAACGCAACCTCTGCAGCAACAATTAAAACTTGGACAACAATCAGTAATACTGAAGGATATCGCTCTTTAGATGTTGATAATAATACAGTAGTTGAACGTTATTATTCTGAATGGAATAGAGCAACATTTACAATCAATCAACTCTTTGAACGTGCTAAGTATTTATCACGACGCGCAACTGTAGAATCTTCATGCGCTGATGTTGGCACCAACTTCAATCTTGGTAACGGTACAATTACTGGTCAAGCACAATCATTTGCGAATGGAACAAATGCACAATATCTCACTCGTGCATTCTTTGATTTAAAGATTGGTGCTGGCGCTCCTTCTGTAGCAGGTAACGTAGTTGCTAAACTTTATGCTCACTCAGGTTCCTTAGGTACAACTTCAGTTCCAACTGGAGGGGCATTAGCAACTTCAGATAACGTATCTATAGCTTCTATTACTGGTTCATATCAAACAATTGAATTCACTTTCTCAACTCCATATGAAATGGCGGCTTCAACTAACTATGTTCTTTCTGTTGAATATACAGGTGATGCATCTAACTATTTGCATGTACGTGGTTTAGCGGCATCAGGTACACATGCTGGTAACCGTTCACAAAATACTGGTGCATGGGCAGCAACTGCTACTGATGATCTAAATTTTGCTGTACACACGAGCCACAAACTTTATACTGTGCCTGGTGAACTATTCCGTGGTATTACGCATGAACTTAATATGACAACTCCTAGAGCTGGTTCATTTAGCGCAGTTGAGCGTATTTCTTGGTCTGGTGGAACAGGTATTTTATTAGCAGTAGACTCAGTTGCTGCATCTACTAAAATGTGGATTCAGCTTCTAACTGGTACAGCTCCTGGCGCCGGAGTTACTATTACAGGTGTTACTTCTGCAGCAACAGGTACAACTTCTGGTACTGCTACAGAGCGAAGCTTGTCATATCCATTTCTTGGTGCTTCAACTGGTTCAGCTCTTATCGGTGCTTACGGTGTTGGTGTTGAGACAACTGACTTATCAGCGAGTGATAAACTTTTTGATCTTACAAATACTCAACGAATTCCTCCTAACAACGTTACATTTACGCTTGGTGGTCTTGTTTCGGGTGAAGATCGCGTACTCGTTGGTCCTGAATCAGCTGGTACATTACAACTAAATCAATTCACACTTAACGGTACGCTGTCTGGTGCAGCAGTTACTTCAGTTGTTGTTAATACTGCAATTCCAACTGATACTCCTGCATCTGGAACAATTCGTATTCTATTAGATACCGGTATCTATCGTCGAGTTGCATATACAAGTTTCACTGGATCTACTTTCACAATTGGATCTACAGATTTCTCAGGTGCTAACCAAGCAACAACTGGCAATAATACATTTATTAGCTATATTGATAAGCTTGCTGGTGCTACTTCTGAAGCCTTTACAGTTGTTTATTTAGCTGATCGCTCTTTGTTTGTTCGAGTTCGTGATGGCGGCGGTACTCCAATCAAAACATTCGAAACAACTGCTACACTTGGTTCAGCAGGTGGCGGTGCTACTGCAATTCGTACAACTGACGCATAAGGAAAATACATGCCAGCGATTAGAGATTTTAGCCAAGGATATCACGCTACAACAACGTTCAAACATGTTGAAGCGCCAACACCTGTTTATCAAGCAGGCGACTTATTACTTGCTATTATTTCAATCGACGACTCAGCCGCTGCCGCTGCTCAAAACGTCCTTGGTGGAATGCCAGCACAATATGCTCGTCTAGATGTTGCTACAGTATTTACTAATTATGATACAGCTGCAAATAACGCTACTGCTGCAGATTTTTTCCCTGTAGCAGCAACGCCCGCTGTTAATGATGCTTTTTACGTAGGTTCTGCTACTACGTTTAATGAAGTTGATTTTTTGTTTAGTACTCAAGGCGCTGGAACTTGGACAAATACTTGGGAATATTGGAATGGTGCTGCTTGGGTAACAGTGAATACACCATCAGATGGAACTACAAGTTTTAAGGCGGCAACTACTGTACACGCTCGTGTAACACATGTACCTCAAACAAACTGGGCTACTACTACTGTAAACGGAGTTAGTGCTTATTGGCTCCGTAGCCGTGTCAGTGCTTTTACCAGCATAACAACTCGACCGGTGTGTACACAACTTTGGATTATTCCAGTTGAAACTAGTGGTTCGGCAGGTTGGAAACAATTATTCGCTTATTATGCTGGTACAACTCCAGCGCCTTTGACAGCTGTTTGGAAAATTGCTTCAGCGTCTGAGCCTGTTGCTACAACATTTTTTTATAATACAACTGCTGAAACAGCAGACGTAGAACTCATTTCTATTCAAGATGTTGCTCAAGTTCACGATACTGGTTCAGCTGCCTTAACAATCAATGTTAATGCTACTAATAGAACATTTATTCGTACCACAGGTTCATTCGCAACAGATGGTTTTCAAGTCAATGATACTATCGATACAACTGGTTTTACTAACGGTGGTAACAATACGACTAAGATTATTGAAAGTATTACTACTACAACAAATGCTAATGATACTATCACTGTGACATCGGCAACAGGCTTAGTAACAGAAACTGGAAATAACAATGAACGTATTGTTTCAACGCCTTTTAACTCTACAAAATATGCAAACGCTAACGCAAGCACGTCTAAACAAACCTTACCAACATTAACAACAAATAGAAATAATTGTTTACTTATTTGGGCTGTTTCGCCTGACGCAGCTTCAGTTCCTTCTATTATTGAAGGACCTTGCCAATTTATTGCAGGAAAAGACGGTGCGGCTCACTCAGATGGTTTCGCATGGGGATTTCAAGCAACAGCAGGAGTTACACCCACTGTAACAATGTCTCAAATGTCTGCTGTAGTAACAGAACAAGCAGTTATTGCCATCAATCCTCCAGCAACTGGCGCAACTATTATTCCTGGTTATTGTGCAGCAGATGCCTCAGTGTATGTTTCACCTTTTACTGGTGCAGCATATAACGGTGATTCCGTACCAGCAACAACAATTACAACTCCATTTACTGGAACAATTAACGGTGTACCGTTGACGGCTGGTGGTGCTACTGTTACTCGCGCAGACTCTGGTATTAACTCATATCATGCTATGAGTAACTTTACTGGAGTAGTAACATCTGGAACTTATGCTGGAACACGTACGACATTAGTCGCTCGTACAAATTTGGCTTCTAAAAATATTCTTTTCCATATTCAGCCATATTTACCAGTTGATATTCAAACAACAGATTCGGCTGCTCTTACTGGAGCTTGCGGTGTTGGCATTGGTTTAGCATCTACAGCCGGAAATTTTAAAGTATGGCATGTTGGTGGAGCGCAAGCAAGTTGGGGCATTCAAAGACATCAACCAGTTGTCATAAATACAGACGCAACTACAGGTTTATTACAGACGACTGGAACATTAAACACTGCATCAATTACAGAAATTGGTCTTATGGTAAGTTCTAAGATCGTTGCTGCAAACTGGCTCGCAGGAAGTGTGTGGGCACTTGATACTTGTACTATCGCTGGTGGAAATGCCGCTAATCCATTAAATATGACTCAAATTGTGGCTTCTTATGCAGATGGTCATGAGCGTCGAAGTGCTATTCGTCAAGGTTCAAATCAAGCTTTGTTTTTAGGTCCTGTGCAAATAGGTGATGGTGGCACTAATCCAGTTTATCTTTCACTTGATGCAACTGCTACTGAATTTCCTCGACAATACAATAAATCTTTAAAAGAGGTTTATTATAACAGTGTAGATAATTTTGCTGGCTTGATTTATTATCCTGGAGCTTCAGATACTATTATTCACAAGAATAGCGTTATTAGTTCTCCAAGTCGCTATAAATGGGGTTTACATGCCAGTGCAAGTACATCAGCTACTTACAATTTTTCAGGATTGTCAGTCATTGGTGCTGGAACAATTACCTTAAATAAAGCAATCACTATAACTGGTTTAACGATTAATGATTATTCAACACTTGATTTATCGAGTTTGACATTAACATCTAGCACCATTAAAGTAGTACCAGCAACTAATGATTCTGTTACAACCAATAGCACTTCTACTTTTACTAGTTGCACACTTGATGTTTCAACTGTTACACCTGGTAATAGATGGCTTTCTACTGCTACACCAGATAAGTTTTCATCATGCACATTTATTGGTGGTGGTGGACATGCCTTACGTTTAACAGCAGCAGGTAGTTTCACTCTTACTGGAAACACTTGGACAAGTTTCGGAGCTGATGGAACAAACAGCGCCGCAATCTATAATGATTCTGGTGGTGCAGTAACACTTACTATCACAGGTGGTACAGTACCTACTATTAGAAATGGTGCAGGTGCTTCGACAACATTAGTTGTTGCACCTGTTACAACACAAATCACAACACTTGATGCAATTTCTGGTAGTGCAATTTCGGGAGCACGAGTATTAGTTACTGCTGCTGATGCTACTGGACCATTGCCTTATCAAAAATCAACAACTATTACTCGTTCTGGTTCAACTGCTACTGCGTCATGTACTGCCCATGGTTTAACGACTGGTTCTCGTGTATTAATTAAAGGCGCAAATCAAACTGAATACAATGGTATTCATATTGTTACAGTGACTGGTTCTGGAACATTTACCTTTAAGGTATCTGGAACGCCAACAACACCAGCAACAGGAACCATAGTGTCAACAGGCGTGTTAATTGCTGGAAAAACAAATGGCAGCGGAATTATTTCTGATATTCGTTCTTTAAGTTCAAGTCAAAATGTTACTGGTAGAGCTCGTTATGGTACAGACACTGCTTCGCCAGGTGGTTTAGGTTTCAATGCAATTGGTGATGCTCTTAAGACTGTTGATCTAACCATCGTTCCTGATCTTAACTATTTTAGTACGACCTTCTGGCTTAAGCGTCCAACTGGTGTAACTGATTCAATTCCATTTGAAGCTGAGGCAAACGGATCTAACTTCATTGTCTATTTAAATGGTGGTGTATTAACGCTTACAAATGGCTATGGTTTTGCTACTATAGCTACTGGTCCTACTTTAACTGTTGAAACTTGGTATTTCGTTGGTGTTGTCCGCAATGGAACATCACTTGCTCTATATGTGGGTACTGAAGGCACAGCTGTTACTAAGTACACAGGAACAGAAGCGCTCTTAGGTACTACTCAGCGAATTCTTCACTACGGTACATCAGGTAACTTGTATCTTGGTGCAGCAGTCGTTTCACACGCTAGAGTTTGGGATGCTATTCTTTCAGATGCAGAAATTGAAGCAGAACGCACAAACTTTGATCCAGTTCATACAACTGGTCTAAAAGCTGAATGGCCACTTAATGATACTAACAATCCTTATGTTGATATCTCTGGTAACGAAAATACTTTAATAAACGGTGGAAGTGGAACGTGGACATCGCATACAGGACCTTCTTTTCCTGCGAAAACTAAGTATAAAACAGCTGGTATCTCTGGCACAGTATCTAGTGCGACAGGATTATCAACAACTTTGCAACTTATTCCGGACCAATAAAATGGATGAATTAAATCGTCGTAATACTGAAACTGTTAGACAATCTCTTAAGGAGATGTCGGCTCATATTTTTGCTCAACAAGTGAAAATTGATGGACTAAATTCCACCATTACAACACTTAATAGTAGAATAGATAATCTAGAGAGAACGGTTAATCTATTACGCGCTATGCTTACGGGATCTGGACCTACATCGCGTTAAACGAGAATGTAAATGGCAATCACAATTGATTGGGGTACCCGAATAATCAATATTCCTAAAGCAGATTTAACGGTTGTTCAATTAGTACCTACAGAAATCCGTGAGTTAGATTTAAATGTCTTTCGACTAGCTTTAAAAGACTTAGAAGATTCTGAAGATGGAATGTTATACCCAGCAACTCATAATCATAATCCACCGGTTTCAGTTGGTGGAACTACTCTTGCTCGAGTAGTTGAGATTATTAATGGATATACAATCTTATTTGAAGATGACCAATATGCTGTAAATTTAGTTGGTGCTAATTCAAACGTAGCAGATAAAGTTATAGTTAATCAGGTATCAATTCGCTCTCAGAATTCTGCTGGACTTATTCAGGCTCAAGAAATTCAAAATGCAATTGTTGCTCAATCTTCTATAATTGATAAGATTTATCGTCTTGTGAAACTTATTTTTGCTAGAATGTAACTAGTGGTTTGTGGTAATATTATAATTGATGGTTCCCTGGATTAACCCAGTGGTTCCTATACACAAAGGAAGTGATATATGGCTCTATCAACAAGATCACGTAAACGCTTAGAAGCAGCATTGGCTCGTAGAACAGAAGCAACAGAAATTGCAGATGCAATTGACAATCTTTCACTATACATTCCTCTTCCAGTTTCAGATCCTGGAACGGGTGCAGCTATTCCTGTAACAACAAGTGCTACAATTAATATTACAACTGCAGGTGCAGAAACTAATACACTTGCTATTCCTACTTTCTTAGGTCAAGTTCTTATCTTAAATATGAACGTTTTCGTAGGTAATCGCGTCATAACATCAGCACAAGGAATTAATCAAGCTGGTAACACTATTATGACTTTTGGCGCTGCTCGTGACAGTATTGTGCTTAAATCCGTCCTTGTTGGCGGTGCTTTACGTTGGCAAGTAGTTGCTAACGATGGTGTTGCATTAACGTAATACATTAATGCTGTAGAAACTATAAAAGGCCAGGACATGTCCTGGCCTTTTTTATTTAATGCTTCAACTAAAATTTATTCAACTAAAATACCATCTAACATGATTAAGTCATTTGCAGAAAAATTATCAACTTTATCACCTAATTCGTGAATACTAATAGATGGAACACTTACTTCAGTTTCGCCTAATTCGTTGAGTTCCTTAATGAAAGCTTGCATTTGTTCGCGTTCGAATTCTACTGAACCATCGGCTTTTGTTACAAGATTTCCATTAGAATCTTTTTTCCCAAATTTCATTAATGCTTCTTGACGGCATTGTTCGAACTTTCTTAGTTCTTCTTCGACTTTAGCGGAAATTCCCTTGAGTTTAAAGGCTGTGCGAAGGGGTATGGGAGCAGCACTCAATCGTTGAAGTGCATCGTGCATACGTGCATCTGTAAGTCTTACAAGTTTCATTTATTTTTCCTTTAAAAATGGATCATAATCCATGTTGGATTATACCTACAAACCTGATACTATTACCTTAGTCATTCTTAAGGTGCACTCTATGTTACGACACTTGTTAAAAGAACTTCAAAGAATAGTTAGAACATTTAATATGTATGGAGTTCCTTTACCTATGGTCAGAGATCCAAAGACAGGCAAGGGTTCTGTATCTCTTACACTAGTTTTTATATCTTCTATTTTGGTCATTTTAGGTTTAGTAGGTAAGTGGAGTGGTCATCTTGGTGTTGTAGATATAAGCAATGCCTTAGAATTTTTCTATGCTTCGTCTTTTTTGTATTTTGGCCGTAATTGGCGAACAGGTACAACTTCTTCTATGGACGAGACTTCAGAAACAGAAAGCAAAGAAGATAAAACTCCCCAGAAATAAGGATTTACTGTATGGCCAACGATAAGATGGATAATGTAGTTGAAAAACTTGACTCTGTATCTGACAAAGTATCTGATATTAATACAAAGTTAGAAGTTCATATTTCTAAATTTGACATACATCTTGAGCAAGAACAAGAACGAATTCAAGTATTAAAGCGTAATACAGAAATCTTAAATGAAAACACAGCTTCTTTAAAAGACCATATGGAGCGAACAGATTTACTTGAAACTTATGTGAAAAAACTTGATGAGCGAATTCAACCAGTGGAATTACAATTAATTCGTTCTCAAGCAGTGGCTGATTGGTGGAAGGCTCGTGTAGTGTTTTTAGCAAAACTTGGTGGAGCAATTGCAGCCTTAGGCACTATGGTAAGTATGCTTAAATGGCTCTTGATGTCGCGTTAAGAGTTAATTTTGTTATAAACAAGTTAAAACTATCATAAATCGTAGTATGTTTTATTAGTTTTAATAGTGCTAAAGTAGTGAAAAAACGCATAATTTCAACTTCACTAACAAAAACCCCTGAAGGAGTTTGAATATTCTGTTCAAACATAGATTCAAAATCTGACATAAGTTTTCACAATTTTAATGTTAGTTTTATAATCACATTTAGCTGACTGCCGAGAACATAATTTTAATTCTATTAAAACAAGAAAAAAATAATCTAAAGCAATTGAAGCAGAACGCATTAATATTTTTTAGCAAAATAATGAATTTCGTAAAATCCTTCATTATTTTTTGTATATTCAACTTGAACGTCTTTCATTTCTAGAATTTCTGAAAAATCTCGATAAAGTTCCTTTGCAATAACCGTATTAACTCCACTATTAATCATAAGTCTCATGCAAAGTTTACAAGGTGAAAGAGTGCACACTAAAAAACAATCTGCCATTGAAATACCATGGTGTGCACAATTAGTTAGCAAATTCATTTCTGCGTGAAGTATATACTCATATTTCTCAGGACGAATATTTGGTAACTTATCATCCATGGCTCCTTTTATAAAACCATTGAAGCCAGTAGCAATAATAGCTTGACTCTTATTGTTAATAAGAAGAGCTCCAACTTTTGTTTCTGCATCATGTGATCGCTCAGCAATCGTTTCAGCGATGTCCATGAAGTTTTTTATTTTTGATGGTCTCAATCTATTACCTCATCAACGAAATGTGGTCTAGTTGTAAAGAAACAATAAGAATCGAGATTATTAGATTGAAATGTTGATGGATATCCATTTGGATTATTTGGATCAACACACTCTAATTGATATGTATTTTTAAAATTGTTCCAATTATGGGAAACTTGCTGTACAGATTTAACAACAACTGGATCTTTTTTAATACCGCTAAAACCGTATCCAAACCATAGTTGGTCACCTGGTTTTAATTTTTTCATCCATTCAATAGCTGCTGCTTCACCTTTATCAATTTTAATAGCCAGCTTTTGATTCAAGCGAACAATTCGTTCACGTTTCTTTTTAATCGCGTCATAGCGTGACTTAGTGTCAAATTCGTCATTTTCACTTGCGAATAACATGTGGTCAGCATATTCTGGATCTAGAATAAATTTAGTTTGATCAGGATCAAAGCTTGTGACACACATTGGGTTATCAACAAATTTACGTCCATTAACACTAATTCGCCGAATGTAACCAATTCCAAGTTCATTCTCATATATGTAAACATACTTGCAATTAAGTCCACAAGCGGCAGTTACTGTTTTCCAAATAAAATTACCAGGATGAGAATAATCTCGATGCTTTTCTTCGCGAATAAGAACGTCACCAATATTAAATTTATAAAAGGTTAAATTCTTAAGATATTTAAGAGTGCGATCTGTCTGTAAATCTCTTGCCATAATGTCTTTATCAGCTTGCGTTATTTCGTATTTCATACGATGTCAATATCCTCTATATCTTCTTCGCTGTCATCCAAAGCTGGAAGGCCCGAATGTTTTCTATCTAGTAAATCAGCGACACTGCTACTGTGACGAACATTTTCAACTGAATGTATCGCTTCATCTTGACTTTGATACTTTTTTACTGTCACAGTTTGTTTAACTAAACCTCTAACTGGACACATATATTCTATTTCAGTTTCATAAGTCTTTTCTAATACTGGACCTTTTTCTGTTTTTTTTTTTTTTTTCTTTGTCATTGCCACTCGGCTTTAAGCACTTCCCCAATGGCGATAATATATGCAGCAATTGGGGCAGGTGCATTTTTTTGTGAAATAAACCTGCTCCAATCATTATACATTCCATGAACAAGAATAGTTGTGTAAGTATTTATAGGGGTTAAGATTTGAGACATGAAGCGATCACAGCCATCAGTTTGATATGCTTTGTGATTCATTAACAATGCTAATGATGCTTGCTTCATGTCTTCAGAAATACTTGTTGCAACTTGAAGATCACTAGTGCCTATTTCACCGGGATTGGGACAATAGACCTCTAATTCCTCTGAGCCAATATTTGGCAAATTGGTGATTCGAAGATTAAATTGTGAAAGATTGAGTTGAATAAACAGTGGACACTTAATCATCACCGTTAATGTTGAATTCTCACAAAGAAACTTGCCATCGAGTCGTTTATAAAACTCAACAGCAAGTTCGTTTAATTTTACACTGTTGCAGCTAGTATCATATGTAGCTACAAAACCCTTATCTAAGACCGGTAGTTTATTTAGTAATATCTTCATGTCTCGCAACTATGTCAAAAACACCATTAACGCACATAATACAATTTTCTTTGGTAATTAGATTTAAATCAAATAATGTCCAAAGAAAATGTCTTAAAACTGTTCTTTTTTCAAGATGTTTTAAAGAATATTTCATCATTTATAATAATTGATAGGTTTGTTGTGCATCGGCGACAAGTTTCTTTAGTAATTAAGCCTAAATCTTTCATGACCCAGAAAATATGTCTAATAGCTCGTCTTTTTTTTCATTAATCATTTGCTAATTTATTTAGTCGCATAACTTGGCGCATCCAATGTCCATGAGTTTGAACATGATTTTTTCGAACATATTTTCCTACACTTGTTCGAAACTCTGAATAAGGAAATTCACCTGCTAATCGGATAACGTACCCTTCATGAGTAGCAGCATAATTATTAGTAAATGCTTCACGAATTCCATATCCTTCATTATTGTACGTACCTTGCCAAAAATCATGTACAGTGGGAAGATTGAGTAATTGAGCCCACTCAAGTGTTTCTTGCCACGAAAGACATATATTTTTGTCATTCCAAATACTGAAAATTAAAAAATAACTAGGAAGATTAGTGTATTCGATGCTATGAACTGCAGTGAGATTTTCTCCACAAATTCTCCAACCTTCCGGAATGTCCTGGCTAATTTGTGCATGTAATGCTTTAATTAAGTTTCTTGATGGATGTGGTTCATAGACTAATGAACGAGCATGAACATAATCTCGATACATAGTAGTATTTTCGCCATCCATTTTTAATGTAGCAATAACTTCCTTTTTAGTAAAAGGTTCATCCGTAGGCATAACTCTATCATCTTTTGTCAATCCTGGTGACCAGGGAAGATGATAGGTACGTGGATATTTTACATGATGAGTGAAAAGCGATAAAACGGGTTGCAGAATCTTTTGCACACTTTCATCAGTAAAAAGATCACCTCTCAACCGAGTTCCATTAGGAAGAATGGGGTTTCCCCATTTGTCATACTCTTGATCACGATATAAGTGAGGTGGTAATGCTATTTTAGCAATACCTGCCTTCTCACGAATCTCAGAACAACTTAGAGTAGTTTGTTCGGCTTGTATATGATGTTCACCACAAAGACTTGCTCCATTGTCTAAGTAATATCCACCATCGGGCCAAAGTCGTCGTTCTAAAATGTGATGAGCATCTTGAGCAGGCAGTTTACAAATAACACATTTATGCCCATCACGGGCAAATACACCATTACGAAATTCGTCTCTTGTAAGCAAAATCATTTAAAATCCATACAATTTTTTATGTGTTTCATAATATATATTGTCGTATGCTGGTTTTGATATTAAATTAAGGTTTTTGATAATTTTTAAAAAGAATCTTAAGTAAAGATGACCTAATTTAGGATCAAGGTTAACTTTGAGACTAGTAAATAAGGTATTTGTTTTTACCATGAATATTTTTGACTTATTGCTCTAAAAGCAATAGACCAATTTTCTGCTGACAACAGTCCAAGTCTTCTAATAGAATTCAAAAGATATGTTGTATAATAATGTGCCTGTTTAGGAAACAGACTATCCGTGGTATTTATCATACGATACATAACTTGCACTAAACCATGCTAGTTTTGATATTAAATTAAGGTTTTTAATAATTTTTAAAAAGACTGACATATACAAATGAGCCGTATTAGCGTCATAGACACCATTAACGTTTTGAAATGGTGCGTGAATCAATCCATCGTTTGGTGAGTATGCCATATTTAGTAGTATATGTGTCATTGGCAATTTGCTCATCTGTTGCAGCATTAGATGCAGTTAAACCCCATCGCCAAGAGTAAACAGCTCTTGGAAGCGATGGGGTTGCTGAACGTAAATAATGCCAATGAAAATTAGCACATTGAACATAAAGTAAACTATTGTGCCAAAATTCCTGTAAAAAAACTTTTTCATCTTGAAGACCAGGAAATTGCTTTTGAAGCCTTGGCGACTTCATATACTGGTCATGAGCAGTTACTGGCTTTAATCCTAATGAACCAAAAGCAGTATGAAACGCTCCACGCACATGTGGCTCATGGTTGACATAAGTCCCATAATATGACTCCATATAAGCAATATTGTTGAGCTCTCCATTCATACCTTCAAGTGGCCAAGTAGACACTTTTTCATCTACAGGAATTAAAGCTATGAAAAAAGAGAATAGGACTGTTGTCATGTAACTCCTTATGGAAGCTTCTTCAATTCACTTAAATAATACTGAAACTCCTTGATTGAATGTTCAATATCATCCATAGCTCTATGAGCTGGAGCGTTAAGACTAAATTTCTTAACACCTTGTCCTTCTGCATAAATCTTAAAAGAACTAACATCTAGATGTCGATGTGATAAAAAGGGCTTAATTTCTGGCCATTGTTCGACTACAAATCCACGATCAAAATGAACAGAATTACCAGCTAAATTAACTAAATTCATACCAACATTGTTTTTAAGCCAAGAAGAGAATTCGTCAACTACAAAACGTTCATCAAGTCCCTCTTTTTGGACCAAATTAAATAATCCACTTTTTTCATGCATTTCTCTAGCTACTTGCTGCCATCCAACATGTGGATTTTGATAAATAATAGCTTCATATTTAGCACGTGGTACTAAATCATCTCTAGTAATAATAGCTGCTACTTCTATAATACGACAATTTTTAACATCTAAACCTGTCATTTCACAATCAAGCCATAAATAATCAGTCATATTTACTTGCCTTTATTAAGGTACTTATTAACTACTAAATCCCAACAAGCTGCATTGCATTTGCTTGAAATAAGCTTAAGTTTACAACAGAACATAAGCCAAGCATCAATAGTGTCAATCCAAGAATTCTGTTCGCGACGAGATAGTTCTTTAAAGTCCCTCATGGAGCTCACCTAAGCCAGGTTCATTACATGCCATGCGATCACGCACTTTCCACCAAGCTGTATTTGAAGCTTTACGAGAAAAGAGTCCTAAAAGCACACCCAGTGACAAAAAATAATCTGCCAAAATCAATTGTTCTCGAGTCATTTTACTTTAAAAGTGTTGAAATGATGCGCGGCCCATAAAACTCTTTTGCTACATTATGAGTTATATCAAAGTAGGTCATTTTATTTATAAGACCTGTTGTCCTTAAAATCCAAAAAAAATAATTAAAACTTAAAAGATGGCTATCTGAAAGAATTTTTGAAGTTATGGATTTAAAGGCAGACATTTACGCTCATATGCTAGAATTAATACTTCAGTACTAGTATCATTTCTAATTAACTTTAGAGTCCGAATAAATGAAAGAAAATGAGCCATATGTAGCCATTGTAGTAATTGGCTCGTTGTAGTCATGTCACTTCTTTTCTTCAGAAGGAACTTCCTCAATAGTGCCGGCGCTACACGTAAACTCTTTATCTTGGAAACCAGCTAACGTCTCTTCCATAATGATGTCTACATAGTGAGCTTCAATGTAATCAATCGTATTCGCATCAAGTAAAAGAACACGAGATTTAGGGTCCTTTTCCATAATGATTACTTTGGCATGATGCTGATGCTGAACCCACATCTCGCCAACTTCCTGGCACATTTCTGTAAATGTATACGGACCATGAATAGTTGAACAAAGAAACTTTACTTTATTAGGATCACCCGTACCAACTGCAACAACATACGTTTTATCTTTAATAGGACTAAGGTCCATTACTTCAATTTCAGCGAGAAATTCCTTTTCTTCTTTAGAAACTGGATCAATATTAGTGGTGGAAACAACATTTTGCTGTAGTGTAGACACGAACATCTCCTTGTGTAAAAATATTGATTCAGATTAGAAATAGTGATATAGTTTTTGTGTTAATTTTAACTTAAATAAGATACGCCAAAATACTGTCCACGTATGATTTGAAGCACCTGTTTCAGGATGAGGGAAGCGCATTCTTTGTATATATTGTAATTTTCTACGTATTTTTTCAGGTCTTAACTTATTGTTCATTTCCTGACTCTTTTTTAAATGAACGAGGTTGCGCTGAATAAAGTCGCGAATACATAAAATCTTTAAAAGCAAAATTAACTATTTGTGAGTTGTTGTCAATGCAAGATATTACATACTCACGGTTAACCTTTGTCACTGACTGAATTACAAACTGTTTATCTATTGATGTCCAAAATTTGTCACCAGGTTTTTTACTTTTAAAGAAATTAGCAATATTATTATAGTTATTACTTGTTCGAACAGCAATAGATTTATTATGTTTATTAATTTCATTAAAAAGTTGTGATTTTTTTCGATGTTGTTCTACTGGATCAAAATCTTCTTGAAGAAGAATAGAATCAAGTTGTTCTGGATCAGAAACCAATCGAGCAAGACTTGGAGTTCCATTAAGCAATGTTTCATTCTTAGTGACAGAATTGAGTGCTTGAAGCGCAAGAGCTTCTGGTGGAATAATACAATCTCCAGTAGGATTTCCTGCAATAGAAATTCTACGAAGAACTGGAATTCCAGTTTTTGAAATATAAACTACTTTATACTTGACAGGAAATCCAGTATAAGTTTTATCAACATAAGAAGCCTTTGGATTGAAAGGGTCCAATCGTTCAAGAATATAAACTTGATCAAGTTTATATTGTCCAAGTTTGTTTTTTAAATCTCGCAAACCTTCAATAATAGAATCTAATTCATCTAGCTTATCTTGTTGTTCGGTTGTTAACGGATCTACTTTCATTTCTATTATCCTTCTTTTTGTTGAGATTCAAATCGAATCCAACGCAAACTAGAATAAAGTGCTATAAACATAGTAACGAAACCCATAAAATAGCCCCAATAAACCCATTTACCGGAATTAGCAAAAAATAATGCTGACGCGACAGTAAATAATAATGTATCTAATAAATACATAAATTTAGTACCAACAAGCCATTCAAAAATCCACCAACGAAAAACAACTATTAAAAATACACAAATACTTAACATAGGGGTTTTCCTTCTAATAAAAGTGGACCAATCATTTTTTGAATTACTTCAGAATCTTTTTCATAACAGTGAACACTATGAACAAAATGTGTGTATGTGCCTTTTTCAAGAGTTGGATACTTTGGTTTGAGTTCCAATAACATTTTATCCATCAAACTACAGAACCAAGGCCAATCATAAACTGCACCTTTCACCATATCCTGGCTACGCATAGTGATAGTTAAATTTAACTTATTTTCACGAATCAACCAATTGCCATGCATAGTACATGTTTGATCTTTATTGCCAATCCATTGATGCTCGGGGAGACTAAAACGCATAATCGCTTGACGCGTATCTTTATCTGCTTCAAGCGATTCCCGCGCCCATTCCCAAGGAGTCATGGCTCTATTACTAAAAATACTAGTGCAACTATAGTTATTCCAAATTAAATGTCCATAAGCTGAATTGACAGTTCCATCTGGATTTGCAAGTTTTTCCCAAAACTTACTAGCTTTAGCAAAGTCTGCAACTTTATTAGTTCCATTATTGTAAAGAGCAAATTCTTTTGCTGTGTAATCAGCAATTATTTTATTCCGCTCAAGATCAGCGGTAATAATAGGTTCCGCTGTAGGATTAAGAACTGAAAATACATAATCTACTTTTTCTCTAATAGGAAGACCTCGTGGAGAAGTTCTATAATCAGAGTTAAAGTATACTTCGCGAAGAACTTCTCTATAAGCTTCATTAAGATCGTTATAAACCATTAGATTCCTTAGTGAGATTAGCAATGTAACTTTCGATAGCTTCCCATTCGTATCCATTTTTTAAAATACGTTTAGTCTTACTGGGCGCATGTTGATTAAACGGATAGTCAATTGTAATCAAATGTGCATTAGGATGCGCTTTACCATATTCAATTAAGGTTTCAGCTTTATCATCAATTAAAACATCTGCAATAATTCGATGTTTTTCATAGCAAAACCATGTTTTCTTAGCTACATTGAGCCATGGCATCATGATTTCAAGCCATTGAATGGTTTCAGAAATACAAGTTGTTCCATGTCGAGCAGTTACGATAGTGATATCATGTCCTGCTTGTTGCAAACGTTCAAGAAAATAAGATGCGTCAGCCATTTGAGGCAAATTGATATTAAATTTTTCTTCGTTTAAAATGTTAAAAATAATTTTAGGATTTAACTTATCCAATGGAGGATTTTCATTAAGATTCCACTTTTGAATCTCTTTTGGACTAGCTAAAACTCCAGTTAGTTCATGAATCCGTTTTAACCAAGCTGGTAATGTGTCTGTAATAATTCCATCCATGTCAACAAGAATTTTCATATTTATTTTATACACTCCAAAAAATATTTTTGTCGATTAGTAAAATTAGCTGAATGTCGATATGCAGTCATCATTGTATTATGAGAAACTAAGTTTAATAACCATAATTTATAAACAAATCGAAAAACTAAAGTTTCAATGTCTATGTTATTAGCCATTCTTATATAGATAAGCTTGTCTTGCTATAAAATCCAAAGACGGTGCTCCAAAGGCGTGCCAAGTAGTTTTAAACGAAATTAACTTTAATTTATATAACTGGTATAAAAACGTTCTAAAACTGCTTTCTTTTTCAGACATAAAGGGCTTTTTGAATAACCATCCAATGAGCCTTTGAAACTAAATTTTCCATAAATTCATAATTAGGTTTTTGTGCTAACTTAGAATTAAGTTCTGCTTCTTTAATGTCTAACAGACCTTGATCAATTAATTCTTCTACTTGTTTATAAGGTAATTGACCTTGTCTAATTGCAAGAAGTAAATTAGCTTCTGGTCTAGGAAAGGTAATGTGGCCAGTAAGAAGTAATTCTTTTGCTTCTGCTGCAATTCGAACTGCGTGCATCGTAGCTTTCCAGTCAATTCCTTCATTAGCTTCAGCAAGTTTTGCTCGATGACCATACTTATCTAAAGCAAGCTGCCAAACTTGACGAGCATACTCTACAGAACACGTATAACCTACTTTTTTATTAGCTAATGATAAATGAGGTACGTCTCGAGTTTCTTTTAATCCATTTGGAGTAGGAATTAAAATTACTTCTGCTTCTTTAGGATTTACGGTTTGCAACAGAGTTGCGATTTCATCTGCATACTCACCAAGCTCTTTATGACCATCCCAATCTTTCATTGCGTTCATAAATAAATTAAGTGCAGCAAGACGATCACCTTTATTGCCATATTTAGATGCTTGGGCTTTAGTATAACCAACGAAAGCATTAGTCCCTTTATGAATTAGTTGACTTCTATTATCAACAATTTCTCTCCATAGAGGACTTACTTCGACATCAGAACAATAAAATCTTTCTGGCGTAAAAAGCATATCTAATGCGACAGTTTGTCCTTGACGAATAAGTTCCATATATGTTTGATATGAAAACATTTCATCGTCAATATCTTCCGCAGTATTTCGAACAGAATCATTCTTTTTAGTAGAATTTTTAAGATGTTTAGCTGCTCGTTGCATGATTAGTGCTTGAGCATCAGGAAGAAATACTCCCTTAAAATCTCTATCTGAAGTTGGAAGTGAAGTTCCATAAACATGACTACCAAACATCATTTTTACTAAAAATTGATTCATTTATTCCTCTTCATTAAAAAGAACTCGTTCAGCCGCTAAACGAATTTCATTTGCTGATAATTCAGTATACCAAATATCGTGTTTTGGAAATAAATGTGCAAAAGTCCAAAAAAAACGATTTAAATATAATCCACCATCCATTATTTGTTCAGCTTTTCTTTGAGTCAAAATCCCACCTTTTACTAAAGTGAATAATTGCAGAAGTATATAAATTCCACTTATCAATTTGTGGAAATAATTTAAATAAAACAGTTGCAAACTCAACTAAACAGTGACCACTGTGTTTAGTGGAAGTCCGTGTTTTCTTCGAGATAGTACGCATCACTGATGCTCTTTAGTACTTTCCGACCACAAATAGAATCTTGATCAACAACTGGCTTAATAACAATGCCTTCACGAATCTTCTGACCGCCAATAGTTGAATCGCCGTCGCGATGCTTCATGTGAACTTCCTGACTCCAAGGCCCAACATATAGTTTTGGAACCATGGTAAATCCACGACGGCTACACCAACGCTCAAGTGCCGGAAAATCAAGCCACTTTCCATCTACCATTGCATCGTATACAAAGAAAAGATGTTCACCTTCTTTGCAGCCATATGTGTAATTCGTTTGAATATTGTGACCAACAATTTCACCATATACACATTCACCAGGTTGTAGTTTGGCTTTAATATCTTCTTGCTTGAGAATCTTAGAGTAAACATCTTCTGAATACCAACTCTTATTTGAGCCAGTTTGAAGTTGACAATTACGCGAACCATAAACAAACTGATGTGACTTAATCACACCCCACTTCGCTAAAAAGTCCATAATAGCAGTTTTAACAGGTGCTAGAAAACCCTCATGATGGCGAGGAACATATCCATATCGAGCGGAAGTTCCATGTAACTTCTCACTAATATATACCATCTCACCTTCTTGGAAGATGTCAGAATACCACTTGATATTCTCAATATCAGTGTACTTCTTGAAGTTAGGGTTGATTTGATTTTTACTAGCCTTCTTAGTGCGCATCGTTTGCGGTTCAGAAACTTCAGGAGGTTCATACTTAGTTATATTAAGTACACCTGCTAAATCATAGCCCTCCGATAAATTGTTTTCTGTAAACTCATCAGAAGCACCAGTTGCCTTAAGTTCTGCAATTACGTCACTAAGCGGGATAATCATTCCCTGCGACATTTGACCACGAATCTTAATTGAACGAATACGACCCTTCTTAAGGGTAATCTTAGAGCCAGGTGGGAATAAACGTAGTTCAAGTGAGTTTGGCAGAATTGAGTCTACAGGGATATAGAGTGCAAGATCACCAGCTTGGAAATTACCCTTTCCAGTGACAACTTGCCATCCCTCAATCTTTGCTAATTCAAGTCTATCTGCATTAGGATGCTTCTCGATAGCGTCAATCTTTACTATTTCAACTCGGTGTGTGCTCATTGTTTTTCCTTCTTCTTTTCTCAACTTTATTAATCAATCTTCCAAGTTTTGTCAATAATTGAAGATAAGTTGTATTTTTAAACTCACATAAGTCTAATACACGAATAACTCTTAGTATATGTGCAGTTACTTTAACAGGTGGTCTAAATGTTTCCACATATCCTCAGCTTGACCTGGCGTATATAACGCTCGTCGAAAATCTTCATATTCTTTACGATACATTTCGACTAAGTTTCCACCTGTTTCCACATTTGCAATTCGATCTGCAAGCTTTAATCGAATTGCATTTTCGCCATTGTTGCGAATTTTAGGATAGGTGAGAGCATTACGCATTTTACGGTTGACACCTTCTTCGTTGGTTACAGCTCCAACAAGACGAGCAACTTCATGTCCAAACATTTCTTCAATTTCTTTGAGTTTTGTTTCAGTATCTTCTACTACGTCATGTAGCCAAGAAGCCATTAACAAATTTTCATCTACAATATTAAAACGTCGAAGAACTTGTTCTACTGCAGCTAAATGATGTGTATATGGTAAACCACCAGAATATGACTGACCAGTGTGTTTAATAGTAGCAAAAAACTTTACATGTCTTAGTGGATCCATTGTTATTTTCTCTAATTAGCTAATTTAGTTTCATGTACATCGCAATAATCGGCATGTCCTGGTGCATAAGGCAAACAACCGACAGCTTGTGCACCACAAGTGCACGTTACTTCTGTTTTTGAAGGTAGATTAAAGTCATAATCTAAAAAATCTACCATTTGCCCATTAACAACTCGTACAGGTTGTCCATTAAGACGAAACTTTGACTTTTTTGGTAGATGACTCATCGGATTCCTTGCGTGGGTTTGACGATAAGACGTGTTGAATGGTTACATTCTTATACAACATTGGGATACCAATGTGGTCAACAAGACCGAGTTTCTTAGCTTCATCTGCATCAAGGTAAAGATCTCGAGGCCCAGAAAGAAGCTTTTTAAAGGCAACTGCTCCACCCTTAAACTTCATTTTTTTCACCATAAGCTTCATGATTTTTTCATTCAGTTTGGTAATGCTAGCGTGTTGGACATTGATGTCATCAATGTGGCCAATTGCTCCAGCACTAATTTCATGTAGCATAATAGTTGTATGTTCACTTGCAAATCGTACATCACCGCAAGCAAGAAGTACAGCTCCAGCGCTAAAAGCCTTACTTAAAGCTACAGTAATAATTTCATTAGGAACTTGCTCGATTGCAGCAATCATTGTTAATAGTGCATAAGCTTCTCCACCATCAGAATCAATGTAAATTAAAATAGGTGCAGTAGCATCACGTCGACTTTGATAATGAAGTTGTTTAACAAACGCACGAGCTGAGTCTTCAGTAAATTTATTAACCCAAATTGGGCCATTTTCATCAAGAATCTCATTCAATGCCATTGGTTGTGACACTGCTTCACTATCTTCGTGCTCTTCATTATTACGTTGCTTTACTTTTGCTGCGCACATGCTTGCTCCTTGATGAGTTTTATTTCTGCTTTACATTCAAGACAAAAACCATTATTCATAATGATATTGCTAATAAAAAACCAAGTAATGCTGCTAATAAAATATGTACTCGTGACCATTCTGCTGTAATTTCTGGACTTAGTCCATAATGTAATTGTCCAAAAATAATACGCCAACCTAAAAATCCAACATCTTCATTGTTATTCATGGTGACTATATTTCCACATTTTAAAAGCTCTATTACCCATTTCTACTAATGCCACTACAGAAAAAAATAAAACTACTTGTGCAGGAAAAACAAGTATTCTTTCTATTTGGTCTCTAGCTTTTTCAAACATATAAAGTAAATTCCCATGGAGCATTAATAGGTTGATAATTAACGTCCATAATAGCTGCATTACAATATATGGTTCCATTTACTATTTGAGAACCATATCCTTCGTGAATATGACCAAATACTGCTAATTTTGGTTTCACTCTACGCATTGCTAGCATTAATTCTTCACAACCTACTTCTTGTTCCCAAGGAGTACCAGCAGAAACTCTATCTAAAATCCCCTTTGGGGGTCCATGTGTAACAACAATAGAAGTATCATCTGGAATCATGTCCCAATGCTTTTTAATTTGTGGTCCACGAGGAACATTCCATGCCCAATTATGAAACCAAGGAGTAACGGGACTTCCCCAAATTTTGAGACCTTCTAAAGTTACACATGAATCAACTAATACATTAGTCCTTGGACTAATATCTGTAAGCCAACGCTTAGATCCTGGCCAATGAGCTTTTAACTTAACTGAGTGATTTCCTGGTGTCCACACTAGATGCTTAGCTGGTTGCTTATCAAGCCAATGCGCAAAGGCCTCAATCTCTTCCTTCTTTCCCATCATTGACTCATCACCAGCATGAATCAGGATGTCACACGGCGGGATTATGATCCTATCGTGCTTATTATGGGTGTCTGAAATAGCAACTATTTTTACAGGAGTTGTCATTTTGACCCGAATGACCTCATGGTCTTAGAGTGTAGAAATTTTTCTACTTGACTTTTCTTTTCATTAGAAATATCTGTTTGACGATCTAATGCTAATGCTAAATCAAGTTCATGATAATCAAGTTCTTCAACTCCAGCTTCAATTACTAAGTGAACCGGATTGTGTCTCACTCCATATCCATTACGCTTCTTAGTGAGACGTTTCATTAATTGACCAACACGAAAGGTCAAATGTTGATAAACAAATGTACTTTCTTTAACTGATCGACCCTCTTTAGTTCGATAATCGGGGTTATAATTTTGTAATGCAATACAAACTTCTGTTCGCAAATGCTGCCTAAGATCATTTAGAGTATATCCTGATGCACCAAGCGGAATATCTGATCCACCAGTTCGTGATTCATTCCAATTTTTCATGCAGCTATCACGAATAAACTTTTCAACCATTGGTTCATATTTAGTTAAATCGTCATTATTCAGTTTTCGCTTAATAATAACTTTTTCTTCTATTTCTTCTTGAGATTCGAGATCTTCATCTTGATTTTCCATAATTTCTCCTTAAAGCTTCAAAAGCTTCAAAGTCGGATGCAAGTGCTGCCTTTGAAAAAACTTTCAAAACATAATTAGCCAAATGAACATTTGTAAGTTCAATACTGTGAATAAAATTTATAGTTTTCTTTTTTGTTGCTGCGCATCGACTACTTTTATCTCTATACGTTTGCGCAACTTCACAACGAATAAAATTCCACAAACTAGACTCAGTGACATCAATTTGCCAACATCCTTTGGCTTTATTGTAATATTCTCTCAACTGTGGTTCAAGTTTTTGTTGTAATTCAATATCTTCTGGAACAACTTTCTTTTTTCCAGGTTTAGAAACAATTGCTTTTATTGAAAAAGATTCTTTATTGAGAAAATCAGGAATATAAACGACTTCAGTTGGAGTATAAGCCGCAACAATTTTTTGTAAACGTTCTAAAGGAGAAGCCATGTTTAAACCTCGTCTATTGAATAAATAGGAAGATCTTTTTGAACCATAATCTTTAACTTCACGAGGTTTACTAATCCTGAACTAGTATCCTTAGTATCTTCTATATATTCGTTAATCCATTTACCTATTTTCTTAATAACCTTAACATCACGAATACGCCATTTGTTTTCAAGAATTATTTCTCTAATAAGAGTAACAATTGCTTCTTTACCAAGACGAACAATATTACGACCAGATGAAGTGTCTTTTTGAATTAAAGACCACCATTGATTACCTCTATCTGCTTCAATGGTGTTTAAAATTGTAATTATTTTTTCTTGAACTTTTTTACCTTTCCAATTATATTGATTTAAATACATACAAGCATCTTCAATAGCAAATTCAAGAATATCTTTGTCTTCTATTTGTTTAGTTGTTTTTACTAGACAAACTGAACCAGTTAGTTTTTTATTTAAAAGATCTAATTGAAAATCTGGCGATACTTCAAATTGAAAACATTTTGATATTCGTGTTAAATCAGATATAACCGCATTATCTGGTAGTAAGTAAGTAGATATAACTTGATTAGTAAAAAAATGAAAACCATTAATCCAATTAGTTGATTTTAATACATTTAATTGCTCAAATGTTAACTCATAACGATCTGGAAGTTGAGCTAAAAATTCATTTTGTGGAGCAACAATAATTTCTGTAAGCTGTGAAAGATAATCTAATTTTTCGTATGCAGTATCTTTAAGCGACCCCATATCACCTCAGAACAAAATGAAATAGAACTACACGTGTAGTTCTATTTCATATACATCTATATTTTCGGAATAGAAAATAGTTTAAGATATAAACTTATCGAAAAGTTCATCTATATTTTCAGCATAAATTTGACTATTTTCTACTCCATCATAAACTGAAATATCGTCTAAAAAATTTAATGCTTCATGTTTAGAAGCATATGGTCCACTAACATAGTGTTTATTAAAGTAACTTACGTAATAAGAAACAAACCAACAAATGTTATTAGGATTCAATCTCAACTATTTCGTGATTAGAAGAACCTAGCATACTGTTAACTAACTTATCTAGATAAACTTCATTTGGAAATTGTTCTTGAACTTGTTTAACAATTTCACCAAATACAGATATCGCTTTCTTTTTTTCAGAAATACGAACTTCTAAACAATTTTCTCCAGCATCATAATTATTATTCTTATTGCCAGGTATATATGTGATAGTGATCGTGTAATAAAGTGGTTCTGGTTTTTTAATCTTTTTAGATTTAGAAGCTCTCTCTTCGGGGAGAGCTTCCTCTATAACTATAGCTGTAACTTTTTCGCATGTTAAAAAGCATTTTTCAGTTAAAATATGAAAAGACATTATGCAAGTCCCTTATTTATTGATTCAACATAAGCACTCAGGGTCATTTCTTTATCACCTGAGTTAAAGCGAATAGTAACAATAGGATCAAAACCATCCGCTAAAATAGTTTTAAGCACAATGAGCTTTTCTAATTCAAGCTCATTATGCTTCATAACAAATTCATGTCCTAAACGAGTATCAATTTTGCTTTGTTCAAAAGTAAGTTCACCAGCTTTTTTGAGTCTATCTTTAACAGAAGATGCTGGATCATTAGCAATGGAAGCCGCTTTAGCTTGCTTACGCTGAACTAATGCATTTAAAGTTTCTTGAAGACGTTTAGTTGCTTGTTCTTGTTCATAAGAAACAGACTCTAAATATTGTTGAGCTAATTCATGATCACGTTCTGTTTTTTGTAATCGCCTATAAGCGAGAAAAACCTTAACTACCATGAAAATAAATACTGACACCGCTACAAATCCTGCGCCAATTAAAGAGACAAGAAGCAAAGTTGACATTATGTATCTCGTTATATATAATTATTCTACATCTTCATCAAAAATCATGGCCATTACTTCTGACGGTGACATTTCAATAAGTTTCTCTGCGAGTTCTGGTTGAGTATTATCAGCCTTAGCTAAAATAAAAGTATAAAGCTCATCTTCAGTGATTTCGCCTTTCTTTAATCGCTTCTTCCAAGCTGCTAATTTCTTCTCATCTACATGATGCCGGCCTCGATTAAGTTCAGGCGGTACCATTCGAGTATTCTTAGCTGAGTATCCTTTAGAGTTGTCTTTCCGGTCTGGGGAAAGGACTTGCCCAGTTTTAGCTTCTGCAGCATGAGTTTGCTTGATAATGGACTTACGAGATCCAAGACCAGAAGACTTTTTATGAGCGGTACCATTCTTACCGCTTTGACGACGGAGCGCGTCATCTGCCACTTTGTGTTCATGCAAATAATGCCCCACTTTCTTTTTATTAGAAGCTAGTTTTTTAAGACAACTAGCGCATCGCCCAGAAGGGTTACTCTTATTCTTACTAGGTTTACCGCAACGAGGACAACTTTTTGCTAATTCTTCAAGAATATCTTCATCTTGTGAGATTTCTTTAGCAAGATCAAGTACTTGCTGAAATTTTTCTAAAATTGTAGGAATTTCGTCGGCCATAATTTATAATTATATCAGAAAGTTATTTCTTAATTAAAGAAGGAAACGCCTTATTAAGTAAGTTGTTAATAAATTGCTTAGAACTTAAAGAATAAAGAGTATCTGAGGTTATAAGTTTAATTACGCATAAAAGAGAGAAAAAATGATAAGTACAATTTATTGCAGCTGCAGCGTCAAATACCTTCCATGTTTTATTACTTGGAATCATAAATTGTACTTATTATAAATCATCGTCCAAAAAATCTTTGATCTGTGCAAATTAATTGCTCTAAGATTTTTATTCTAGGGCGCCTTAAAGCACTTTCAAAAATTTCGTCTAATGTTGGAGCTTTGTTTGTTAATCGTAACAGTCGCATAAATCTTATTAGTTGTCGCTTATGCATATAAGCGACATCAATTTCTGCAACAGACGGTTTGCGTTTATTTTTTGCCTTTATTGGCATAGATTGCCTTATGTGCCTCGATACACGTTTTTTTTGAAATTAATCGCAATATAAGTAAAACATTTATGAATGTATACGTTTTCCATTTTTCCATCTAATTTTTCTATTCGCCAACATAAATTACTTCTTAAATGTAGCCGAATCAGGAATCTTGACGGTCTCACCGAACCGCTTCAACGGATGATCAGTCGTACCATCCTTAGAAATAACGAAAAGAACTTGAGGGAACTTCTCGCCAGGCTTCATCCATTCCTCGCAGCGCACATCGCCATAGCATCCATCAGTGAGAATAACACTCAAATCAGGCTTTTGCTCCAGGATTCGCTTCATGACGGGAGTGAGATCAGTTCCACCGCTTTGGATGTCTTCGCGAGCAACCTTAGTTCCCATTTTGTACTTATCGTCTTTATAGAGCTCGGTATGGAAAAATCCCAAGTCACATTTACGGCTACCGACCCGAAGGAACTGGTCAACAACGTCAAGGAACCCGTTAGCTTCTTCGATTGAAATAGACCCAGACGTATCAATGAAGTTGTGAAGCTTCGGTAACTGACCCACCTTTGTTCCACGAGCTTTATTTCCGTATCGCTTAGAGGGCCGAGTCCAGGTAAAATCACGATCGTGTCCTGATGCATGTCGCTTCATTGCAGACATGATAAGTTGCTTATAATTCAATTCTGCACGACGCGCCTTAATATCTTCAAGCAATTCACGTACAGAACCAGGTAAAGAGTCATAATCCAAACGAGCTTTTACCATTGCACGTTTAGCAAGTTCCTCTGTGGCATCAAGCATGTCTTTTTCTTCAACTGCACCATTGTCCCAAAGATGTTCGTCAATGGTGTTAGGAAGATCACCAGAATCTGCTCCACCTCCAGCATTGCCACTTTCATTACCATCTTCACTGCCATCTTCAGGATCTTCAAAACGAGTAAGTAATTTCTCGTAATAAAACTCCATAGTTTGATTAGCTTTCCATGGAATATGAGCTTTTGTTTTTTCATCAATGTCATAAAAGTCGCGTAAAAAGATACCTCGACCAGGGCACATCTCATTTTTGCATGCAACTGGATGATCTGGATCATGAGGCGTACACTGCGGACAACCATCAGGGATATTCTTGATGAACTGATTAATTGCCATATCAGCAGCAATATTCATCAAAGTGCGCTTTCGTGCCGCAATCTTAAGAAAGGGCACACGCAAAGGATGCTTATGAAGAATGTGACTCAATTCATGAAGTAGAACTGCCTTACGTTGTTCCGCGTTCAACTTTCGACAGAAAAAATATGGATTAATAAGCATTTCCCAATGCTTGGCATCAGTATTAAACAAAATACCTGCAGTAGGCAATTGATGACTATAATTAATAGTCAAACTTTGAAGTACAGCACCCATAAATTGATGGGTCTTTGTACAACATTCATAAATTACTGTGGAAAGACATTGACTCTTTACTTCAACTGGAACAAATTCCTTATCAAGAAGATCTTTTTCCAGTTTTCCTCTAAGACGTGATGACATGTACTCTCCTATTATTATTCAACAAGTTGTTTTATATTCAGAATAGTAATTTACTTACTCTTCAGAATCTTCACTTTTTGGATATGTACCAAAAAACTGCTTTTCAACTTGTTTTGTTAAACTTTTTTGATATTTTTGAACTTGTTGTTCAATTGTTTTCTTAACGAAAGTCTGAGCTTCTTGATAAATATTTTCACGAATTTTACTTTTAGCTTCACGCTCAAAGCAATCTTTGATTTCTTTTAAAAGAGTCTTTTTAACTGGTTTCAACAACTGATTAATTTCTTCTTGAGTAATAGAATTAAATTCTGCTGTAAACATTTCTTTTACTTTAGAAGCTATATATTCTGTAACAACAGAAGATCTACCATTACAATGGTCAATTTCCCATTCATTTTGCCAGCGTTGATCAAAACCAACAATCCTTAATACATTTTTCTTTAATGTTTCTTTAAAAGTTCTTTTCAATTCAGAATAAGCATCATTAGTAGCTTCATTGATGTCATTCTTGAGTAATTCTTCTACTGGCACATCAAAAACATGAAGATCAAAAGCTTCTTCATCGGAAAGATACTCCGCCTTAAGACCCTTAACTCCTTCAGTAATAACAATAATTTTATTATCAAGTTTAATAAAGGATTTCTTTTTAGATTTCTTAGCTTCTTCGGTAGAGTTACTCATGAATCGCTCCAGATAAAGTAAACACCAATAGGACCAACACGACTACGAAGTTCGGGGTGAAGTTTATTAAGACGAGCAGTTGTTTCTTTAATTTCCGCTTCAGTTGGAGTCATTCGAACTTCACTAACAAGCTGATTACCATAACATTCGAGTGTATCTAATTTTACGCCACAATAGCCAAAATTAGATCTATTAGCAGAGTAAAGAGTAGTAAAACCACATACTCCATCATTATCTTCAAACCATTTATCATCATTAGTGTCAAATTCCCACTTATTGATCAAGTCGATACAATCGTCATTAAGAGGAACACCATACACCACGGTAACAATCGAATAACTCATTTTATTCTCCGCTAATTAATTATAGGTTTATAACTTATATAGTGTCCCAAAAAGGCTTATTCTTTTTCTTCCATTTACCTACAATAAGATGACCATCTAAATAACTTTCGTAATATTGTGTTAAATGTAACAAACGTAAAATCATAGATAATCTATGATAAGCCAGACGCACTTCTTCTTCTGTAACAGTATACATAGACATAATCACCTAACGAAGGAATCGAACCTTCAACTTAGTTGTAACTCCACGTTGCAACTACGTTTTGCCATTAAACTAATTAGGAGAGTGCCGCCTAATCTGTGATTCACTTTTATTCGGCGTTCTGGATTCAGCCAGAATCTGGTGATGACAAACCACCCGCTCTAGTTTAAGCTAACCCCAAATAAAGTCAATCTTAAAAGATCGTTTATAGCGTCACTACTACAAGCATAGAAGCGAAGTTGGTGGCATACATAATTTGCACTACAAGGTGTCAATGTATACCTTAAACAACTTGCTTCTTACTTCTTATCAACACCAGTTGCGCGATTCACCTTAATGTTGCTCTTCATGATATTAATGAGTTCAGGGTGATCCTTAACGAACTGATTAAGGAAATCAGACATGCGACCCTTTGCAACCGCATAACCGCATCCCTTAATAAGATTAGCCGTTTGGTCAGCCGGAATAATCTTGGCAACTTCAACCATCGTATCTTCATCAATCTGGTCAGGCTTACAAACAGCAGCCTTGCCACCATAAGCCTTGATGATGGAATCAACCGTGACAGGAATCATATCGCCACGATACGTATCCGTGGAACAATGTTCCTTGAGACGCTTGAATGCTGCCTTCTTATCCTTGAGAATTTCTTGAGCCGTAACAGGTGCCTGATCAAAGCAATAAGAATGATACTCATTGCCAATGTCTTTGCCAAGAATACCGCAAACCGTAATGCGATGCAGCATTCGATTGTTTTGGCTCAAGCCGGCACGTTCAGCTGCATTCACCTTGCTCCAAGTACGAGGTGAAATGTACTTACCGTTTTGACCAAGTTCCTTGGGAGTCTTATAAACCCAAACACCGTTACCAACAAATCGCTGAATATTGGCATCCCAACTCTTTTGTTCCATGAACTCCATGAATGAAAGAGCATCATATTCAACTTCAAACTCTTCAAAACGATCTTTGAGAGCAGCATCCATCGTGTTAACATCGTACTCAGAAGAATCAGGATTAACACATGCAGCAATCATCCATCCCTTAGGAAGGGAGTAATTATGAACCTTACGATCAGTCAGAAGTTGCATAAGACAGTTCATAACACCTGTCGTACCACGATTTGGCTCTTCCAGAAGAATCAAACCGCGTCCAGAAGTCGGCCAAAATTCTGGAAGTCGATGCATCGTGCGCTCAAGACCGTCTTTATCTTTACCAGTTTCAGGGAAACCAATAAGATCAGGTGCTTCCATGTAAGCAATGCGAAGATCGATGAATCCAAAGTCAGGATCCTTCGCCCGCACATCTTGAACCCACTGCTGAACGATTTGGGACTTACCAAGTCCTGCATCGCCCGTAAACATAGGGTTTACAATTTCATTAATTTCATTCGCCTTGAGAGCGAGATCCAAAACTGCTTTAATATTTGAGGGCTTCATTTATCAACAATCTCCTAAGCGGGTTTTACAACAAGAGGGTATTATTTCGGATTAGATACTAACTACAGTTTCTTACTGCTAAACTTTGCAACAAGCATAATTAAAATAGCTGGTAACAAAAACGGCAACCTAATTACAAATGTAAACAACCAAAGAAAACTTTCTAGAATTAAGTCAAAAGTACTATCAAATGCCTTACCATAATCATTTGTAAATAAATAACTTCTAACTCGACGCCATTCAAACTTAATATCACTAATGCTCATAAAGGTAGTTCCTAACGTAATATTGAAGTATTTATTTCAGCGTAAGATAATTTCAAAACTATCCATATGAAAGCCACTATAAACAACACTAGATCCAACAACAGCAAATACTCCATGACCAGGCATTTGGTTAATTTCACCAAGAAAAACAAATTGCTTATCAACTGGAAGAATGTTTTTATATGCTTTCTTACATTCTTCTGAAATTTGAACTAAATCAAAGGGTTTCATTGTATGAAATTATTGATTCAGATCGGTTAACTGATTTTGAAGTAGAATATTAATAGTTTTAAGTTTATCTATTAATATTGAAGGCTTATGGCAAAGCTAATAATCACAGCAGATCAAGAAACTGGATTAATCACTTTAGAGGGTGACTTAGAAAAAGCTTTTTCTGAAGGTGTTGAAGATAATTTGGGTGCACCCTTTTATGATTCTTTAATGCTTTATGATACACCTGAAGTACAAGCAGTTAAAACAGAAGTAAAGGCATCGTTTAAATCCTTAATAGCAGCTATGTTAGTAGCTTTTAATATTAAACGTGCTTTACCTACTGGACTTACGACAACTGTGACTTTAGCAAAGTTAACAACATTAGGTACAACAGGTCAGTTAACATTTGTTGATGGAATTTTAGTATCGAAAATCAATCCAACGTAATTTTTATACAAGAGGAAAAATCAATATGGCAAATGCACTTTACACCTTAGGCAAACAAGGATTACTTCACGGAACATTTGTTCTTGATAGCGATACTATTAAATTAGCTCTTGTATCAAGTTCATATACGCCAAACCTAGCAACACATCAGTTCTGGAGTGATGTAAACTCGTTTGTTGTTGGAGTTCCGGTTGCAATGGGTGGTATTAGTATTACGAATGGTGTTTTTAATAGTTCGGCTGTAACTTTTAGTGCAGTAGCAAGCGGTTCAACTGTAAGATATTTTGCTATTTATAAAGATACTGGTTCAGCAGCCACTAGTCCTTTATTAGTTCTCATTGATACAACAACTGGCGTATCTTTACCTTTTGCTACAAACGGTGGCGATATAACCTTTACTCCTGATTCTGGCACTAATAAAATCTTCAAACTTACTTAAGAGATATAAAAAATGTCAACATCAAAACAATGGTATACATCAGCAAATTTAGCTATTGCAGATTCAACAACTGCAAGTCGATGTGCTCATAGCAGTATTTGGGGTTTTGCAGCAATGCTGCTTGGCAATCAATCTGGCACAAATGGTCCAGAAGGTGCTAGACCAAGCAGTTGCTATTGGACTCTTGAAGGCAGTTCTAATAGTACAACAGCAGGTATTGATACTACTGATAGACTTAATTTTGCTGGTTCATTTACAGATTCGAACTGGGTTAGAGCAACTGCAGGTACAGCACATACTTGGTTTGTTATTAAATCTCCAAACACTGTTTTAGATGGCCCTTGGTACTTTTGCTTTGATTATATTGGTCCAAGCAATGATCAAACATGCTCTATTATTTTCTCAAAAAATGTTTTTTCTGGTGGTTCAACAACTGCACGACCAACTTCTACTAATGAATCAGTTATGACCAGTTTTCAATTTTGTTCTACTACTCAAGCAGCGGGCAAAATTCATCTAAATATAGATGCAAATGGAAATTTTAGATGGCTTCGTTCACGTAATGCCACAGGTTATTTTGATACTTATATTAGCGTAGAAAGTTTAGTTGAATATCATACTACAGATCCAGCACGAGCATTTTGCACATTGCACTTTGTTGATACTGCTCGTGGAGTAATGAATGTTTCACCTTCAGCAGGCTTTTCAATGTTAGGAATGTCACTGAATGGAACCTCTGCCTTAACAAGCTCAAACGTTAATATAGCAGATATTTGGTTTTATCCAACCTCTGCGGCATTATCAACATATAACACAACCAACACTATAGATGCAACTGTTGATGCTCTTCCTTGTTGTTATGTGTACGAAAATACAACTGGCCGTAAAGGAATGCGCGGTAGATTTCCCGATATGTGGGAAAGTGGAAATCAAGTTGCGACTGGAAGTGTTTTTCCCAGCGTTGGAAACATTGAAAGAGTTCTTTTGGGATCTAAAATGATTGCTATGTCAGTTGCACCAAGCTTATAAGGAAAACATAACTTGTGGCCGCTTTTGACTATACACAACCAGCAGATGCCTCTATTGAAGCTATTTCTTATGCTTTTAGAATAAGTGTATCTGCTGTTGATGCTGGCACTGGAATCGTTGATGGAATTGGTGCTGGACCAATTCCATTTGTGGTTCGTTATTCTCCAGGTGGAAGCGTTTCTTTTCTTTATGTTCAAACAGATCGAGTATTAGTTTCCAGTGGATCATTAACTACAACATCAAACTATATTTTGACTGGTCCCAGTGCACCCTCTGTATCTGGTGTAACTTTTACCGCAGGTAAAACATTTTTTCGTTTAACGTTATCCGGTTCTTTAACATCGGGACAAAATTATTTTCTATTTATAAAAGAAAATACATTTTCTGGTGGCATTTCATCTGTATCGAATGTTATTGACAATGTTCCTATCTATTTGGATGTTTAATCAATGGCCGCTTTTGACTATACACAACCAGCAGATGCCTCTATTGAAGCTATTTCTTATGCTCTTAGAAAAAGAGTTGTTACTAACGTTAGAGGCATGTTATGGACAGCACGCTATGGAGTAGCTGGTCCAAATACAATTACCATTCAATTTCCTGATTTACTACGTACGGCTAGTACTGCTACAACTAGTTATACTTTAACTGGTCCTAGCGCACCTTCTATATCTAGTGTTACCTTTACTGCTAATACACGCATTATTGTTCTTAATTTATCTGGTTCTTTAAGTGCCATTAATACTTACACGTTGAATATAAAATCAGATACCGCTTTATCTGATGATGATGCGAATTGGCCAAATTTAACTATAGAAGTAATTTTACCTACCACTATTGCTTGTACCGGTGTTGGCGTCAATCAGATAGTAGATTTTGGTAGTCCAAATGTTAACATAAATGGAGATGCAGTTGGGACTGGTTTCCAACAAGTAGTAGCATTAGGAGACCCTGTTGTTAGTACTCTTATTCGACCTGATGGATTAGGAATCGATCAAATAGTTGATTTAGGTACACCTATATCGTTAGTAGGCGTCAGACCTAATGGTGTTGGCATTGATCAGATCATAGATTTAGGTACACCAACTATAGTACGACAGCTTCAACCCTTAGGTGTTGGCATTGATCAGATCATAGATTTAGGTACACCAGACTCTATATTGAATCCAATAGTGTTAAGTGGTTCTGGTATTCAAGAAAGTATTGACTTTGGTTCTCCAGAAGTGGTTGGACCAGGAGCCTTTATTGGTCAAGGTATTACACAAGTTGTTGATTTTGGTTTACCAAGAGCAATTAGAGAATTAGATAAAGAATTCTTTGGCGTCGGCATTGAACAAACAATAGATCTAGGTCTTCCTGGGCCTGCAGCACCAGACACTATTCGTCAAGTTGGTATTGAGCAATTTATAAATCTAGGTCTTCCAGTTATTTCAACTGACTTAGGTATTACTATTCGTCAAAAAAATGCTTTAATAGATTTAGATGCTGCTTTACATAAAGCATTTAGCGAAGGCGTAGCTCAAGTTGCATTACCAAATGCTATTGAACCTATGAATGGTTATTTAACTCAATTATCGCCACTGCAGCAAACTCAAACGCGACTTGCATTCAAATTAACTGCAGCAGCAAGTCTTTTTTCTTTTAATATTCCAGGTGCCTTTCCAGACACCAATAATACCGATACAACTTCTATTGCCAAACTTACACCATCTGGTCAAAATGGATCATTGAACTTTATAGATGGCAGATTAGTAAGCAAAGTTAATCCTTCTTAGGAAGATATTTCAATAAATTAGTAGGAAGAGCAGCAAAATTAATAAGTTTATCTTCGATCTTTTTTCGCTCTTTAGGTTTAGCTCGTGATTCAGCATAATACAGCGCACCTTCTGCTAAAGTCATCATAGTTGAACTAGCTGCTGAAGTTGGATTAGTGCGATTATCTTCTTCTTCATTTGACTGAGGGGCTGGATCGCACTTTGTAATCTTTCCACCTCTAGCTAAAAATTCTTCAATTGTTTCTTTTTTAGACATTTATGTTTTCTCCTTGTAGAATACATTTTATGGACAATAATTTTTTAGAGACAGGCGTAGATATGAATCGGCGGCGATTATACTTCGGCGTGTGCACAGATCCAACTTTGGAAGACATCGGAGAAGTAACCACACGTTCGATAGAGCATTGTCTGCGCGCGTTACATATTCTGTTGATCGATGACCGCTATAAACCCATTGAGCTATATATGAGTTCTGGTGGCGGGGATCCATACGCCATGCTGCGTCTTGTTGATGAAATTTTATCATGTCCTTGTCCAATAAAATTCTTTGGTGGTGGTATTATTCAAAGTAGCGCCACATGGATTATGTGTGTGTGCGATGAACGATATCTATTTCCTAATACTACTGTTATGGTTCACGATGGCACTGAAAGCATCAAAGGAACCCATACTGATACTAAAATTGAACTTGCAGAAGCTGTACGTCTTCAAGACAAACTGTATGATATTTATGCATCTAATAGTAAAATGCCTAAAAGTTTTTGGCAAGAAGTTTGTCAACGTGATTTATATCTTTCAGCTGAAGAAGCATGTCAACTTGGATTAGCAGATAAAATTATTGAACCAATTGACCGTACAGCTTTTCGTAAAAATCGTTTGACTCATCTCGCTACTCCTATTGCAACTCAAGAAAAAGATGAATTAGTAAATAGACTTCTTTTTCGTATTAGTCGCTGTAATAGTCGACCGTAGCAGTGTCACTTATTTCGCTTTAAGCGAAACTTGAAAAGCATCATCGGCTTTATAAATACCACGCTTCATCCAAGTAGAGTGAGCATTATCAATGTTACCATCTACAAATTCAGCAACATGTGCCATTTCGTGGAGTAATGCTGCAAAGT